>MDTB01035077.1_pt1 | contig 26319 bp, 24 predicted proteins | sample 811161 | NCBI WGS metagenome assembly MDTB01 (sample SAMN05326650, study PRJNA326480) | marine metagenome | isolation source: seawater | place: Mediterranean Sea | collected 2009 | reverse complement strand
TACAATGAAAAATTTATTTAAATTTAAAAAAAATCTATCTTATTCAGAAATTAAATATATTGATGATAATTTAAATTAATGAAAAAAAAAAAAATTATCTATATTGCTGAATTTTCGTTACCAAATATGTCTGCATATGCAATTCATGTTCTAAAAATGTGTGATAATTTTTGCAAATATGCTGAAGTGGAATTAATCATACCATATCAAGAAGAGTCGTATTATTTTAAAAAAATTAAAGAAGAATATCTTCTGAAAAAGAATTTTAAAATTAAATCTATGTTCTCTTCTAAAAAAAAATTAAATTTAATTAGTAGAATTTTCTTTTCATTAAAAATTTATAATTACTTAAATTTAAATAGTTATAAAATGATCATTTCAAGGGCTATAATACCAAGCTTGACTTTAGCTATAATGAATAAAAAAAATATTTTAGAACTTCATTCAGAAATGACTGGTTTAACTAAATATTTATTTGAATTTAGTAATTTCAAATTTATCAGCAAAAATCTAAAATTTATTCTTTTACATTCTAAATTGTTAAGACTTCTTAAAATTAAGTCAAAAAATGTTTGTATTTTAGGAGATGCTGTAGAAAACAAAGATTTCAAAAGCAAAATTTTAAAAACTAAATTACTGACTTGTGCATACAGCGGCAGTTTTGCTAAAGGAAAAGGTCTAGAAATAATATGCTCTATAGCAAATAAAGCCCCAAAAATTAATTTTCATATATTTGGTAACATAAAAACTTTAAACAAAGATATATCCTTAAAAAAAATACCAAAAAATATAATATTTAAAGGTTTTTTAAGTTACAAAATGATTACTAAAATTTTACCTAGGTACAAAGTATTATTAATGCCCTACCAAAAAAAGGTTGGGGTATTGATCAGGAAAATTGATGTTGCCAATTATTTCTCTCCACTAAAATTATTTGAATATATGGCAACAGGTAGGACAATAATTGCTTCAGACTTAAAAGTTTATAAAGGAATTCTTAAAAATAATTTCAATTCAAAAATTTTGGATCCGAAAAATACTGATAAATGGATTGAAACTATAAATGAAATATTTAGATCTAATAAATATAATTACCTAGGAAGAAATGCCAAGAAAGATGTAAAAAAATATACTTGGGAGAATAGGGTGGAAAAGATAATAACTTTTAGCAGATTATTTTGATGTATTTTTATAACAATCACAAAATATTAATAACATTACTGATATTAAGTTTTATATTAATTTTTGTTAATATAGATTTTCAAATAAAGAAATTTGGAAAAGTTTTAAAACACCAAGATGGAAGTGAATATCATGGAATAATTAAATCACCTCCGGAATTAAAAATATGGAAACATGCGTCAGAGTTTAAATCTGATATTTCAATTAAAAACTTACAACCATACGAATTTAGACATCATTTTTTACCACCAAAAATTTTGGGTTTTTCATCAAAGCTATTTAAAATAGAATTTTATGATAAACAAAAAGATATAAATATCAAAAATCTTAATTATTTTTTTTATTTTCAAATAATTTTTTATTATCTTTGTGTAATTGTATTTTATTTTAAATTAATTAAAATCAATATTAAAAGATCTATTATTAATATTACTGTTTGTTTTTTAATCTTTGAACCTACTATCAACCAATATAATTCAACTATATTTGGTGAAACTATTTTTTTTTCGTTATTGATTTTGATATTTGCTTACCTTATTGACCTCCCAAAAAGAAACTTTAATTATTTTGTGTTAGGACTACTTTTTGCTATTTTGTACTTGCAAAGATCTGTTGCTATGTTTCTTATTCTCGTGCCTGTTATAATAATATTTTTTAGGTTTAGATATAAAAGTATTCTTAAAATAGCTTATTTAATAGCCCCGTTTTTAATAACATTATTATTATTAGGATCTTTGAATTATAAAAGATCAGGTGTTTTTTATTTTTTACCCACACAGACCATAGACAATTTATATAATTATTTTCTTCCAAAAGTAGATACAAAAATTTTTAATATTACATCATCTGAATCTAAGAAAAAGTTAATGGAAATTAAATATGATTTTGCAATTAAAAATAATCTAGATCTTTCTAGTGAAGTTGATCGAATTGTATTTTACAATTTTCAAAAAGAACAAGCAATAACCATGATGATGAATAATAAATTAATTACTTTTAAAGAGGCATTAATTTCATCTATTCATTCTGCTTTAATAAATCCTGTGGAAATAATAAATACTAGAATTAAAGGTAAAGATTACTATAAAAGTGATCTTCATCAAAAATATTTAAAGTACAGGATACTTTATAGTTTTTTGATTTATTTAATTATTTTTTTTGGTTTTTTTTATTCTATCAAAAAAAAATACATAGCACCTCATGTACTGCTATTAGTTGGAATGTATTTTTTTGTAATTTCTAGCTGGGTTGGATATACAAGGTATTTTGTTCCTACATTATTGTCTCTATGTCTATATTTTGGATTTGGGATAGATTTTATTTTTTCAAAATTAAAAAGAAATTATAGTAATAATGTATAATTATATTTATCATCTATTTTTATTATTTCTATTTTTTGAAATTATTTTATATTTTTTAGTTCATTTTCTAAAAAGTGATTTCCAATGGATTGTAACTAAAAAAGATGAATTTCCTTTTAAATCTAAATTTGAGTTTAATAAATTTTTCAAATATAGTTTTGATAAAAAAACGGGATGGGATAGAAAAAAAAAATACATCCGGATTCGAAATTTTAAATGGCAGAAAAACCTATTTTAATATCACAAAAAACGGTTTTAGAAATACCCCATTAAAAAATAAAAAATCTTTGATTTCTGTATTTGGCGACTCTTATGCTTTTTGCAGATATGTAAATGATAACAAGACTTGGGAGGCTGCACTCGAAAAGAAAATTAGAAGTTGTGTTAAAAATTTTGGAGTTGGAAATTTTGGACTTGATCAAAGTTTCTTAAAATACAAAAAAATTAAGTCCACTAAATCAACAAAGCTAATTATTTTTGCATTTGTTCCTGAAACAATAGTAAGAATAAATTCTTATTGGAAGCATTATAATGAATTTGGAAATAAATTTGGCTTTAAACCTTTTTTTAAACTTCAGGGCAATCAATTAGTTTTAAAGGAAAATGTTTTAAACAAAAATATTAAAATTAAAACTCTTAAACAAAAAATTTTTAAAATTAAGAAGGATGATTTTTTTTATAAATCGAAATTTAAAAATTATATGTTTAAATTTCCTTATACAGTATCTTATTTAAGGTTTTTTAGAAGGAACACAATAATTTTTTCAAATATGTTAACTTTTAAAATTTTTAAAATTTTTAATTTAAAAAGTTATAAAAAATTTTACTCAAAATCATACAACAAAATTATGAGGGATAATATTTACCAAGCTAATGAAATGTATTTTGATAAATATTTTTCCGTCCATTTAAAAAAGATGATGATAGAGATTAATCGGTCAGTAAAAAATAAAAATAAAAAATGTATTTTTTTAATTTTACCACAATATCATGATATTATTTTGATAAAAACAAAAACTAAAAACTACCAAACCTTTTATAATAAACTTTACTCTAAAAGCCAGTTAAACATATTAGATACCACTAAATATTTTTTAATTGAAAAAATTTACGAGAACTGTATCTAGAGGATAATTACGGTGGTCATTTGTCAGAAAAAGGAAACGAATTTATTGCGAGACAATTATACAAATATATCAAACTAAATAAATTATTATGATTTTATGGTTTACAGGAATTTCAGGAGTAGGAAAAACCTTAATTGCTAAAAATATATATAAAATTTTAAGTAAAAGTAAAAAAAATTTAGTCCATGTTGATGGAGACGTTTTTAGAAAAATGCTCGGTAATGATTTAGGTTATACTTTAAAAGATAGAAATAAAAATGCTGAAAGAATAATTAATTTTGTATCTTTTTTAGAAAAACAAAGAATAGATGTGATAGTTTCTGCAAATTTAACATCTAGAAAATATAGATTATATTGTAAAAAAAAATTTAGCAAATTTTTGGAAGTAAATATTTACTCAAATTTTGATATTTTAAAAAAGAGGGATATTAAAAAAATATACAGTTCTAAAAATTTGTCCAATGTTGTTGGATATGGTATCAAAAATTTCACAAATAACACAGCATCACTTAAAATAATTAATAATGGATCAAAAAGAGATTTTTTGAAAAACTGCTATAAACTTATAAAAATTTTTAAACAAAAATAATATAAATAGGAATGACAAAGAGATTTAAAGACAAATGCTATTTATATTCACCTGAACACCGATTTTTTCATTATTTTTTTTATGCTGATTATGTTTTTCAAATTAAACAATTGATAATCATTAATGATTTAGACACTATAAATGATGACAATTTTGGAATAATCGTAGATCAAAATTATCTTTCTAAATTTGTAAATTTTAATTTTAAAAATTACGAGAGAGAGTGTAATATCTTATTATCAAATGACGGTATTGATTACGAAATTCATTCAAAAAATATAGAAAAGTTAAAAAATGCATTTAAAAAAGTAAATATTTTTTCTTTGTCAAACTTTTTTTTAAGTAAAAAAAGTACAATAAGCCTTAATAATTATGAATTTCAAAAAAGAAGAAGTTTAAAAAAAATATTAGGAATTAATTTTCTAAAAAAAATAAAGTATTTTTATCCAATCTTTTACTCAATTTATAATTTTTTCGATAATTTTAAATACTCAAAGAATTTAATATTTCAAAAAAAGATCGTTTTTGTTGGTAAGGCAGATAGCGAATCTTTAATTAAGGTTTTGGAAAAACATTTTTCTTACAATAGAGAAATTATCATTAATTTTTCAAAAATTTTTCTTCATGGTTGTAAGATAGATTGTCTTAACCAAGTATTTGACTTGTTTGATAAAAAAGAATTCGAAAATTTAAAATTTCATTTTAAATATCACTTGGTAAATCTAACTGTTAGAACGATCTTAGTTAATCATTTAAAAAACTTTGAATGTTTTTATCATAAAATGAATGCTAAAATACCTTTGGATTTACTACACTCAAATATTTATAGTAGATTAATAATGCTTGATCTCGGAAGTAAAGTTGGCAACTCAAATGTTAATAGTAGAAGCTTACTTATTAATCGTTTCTATAATAAATCTAAAATAAAAATAAATTTTTTTTCCGATAAGACTGATTATAATAAAGATGATTTTTTTAAAAATAGGCTTGTTTTACTGAAAAATTCTTTGAATTATATTTTAAATTTTAAAGAATTTAATTGTTCAATTGAAATTCTACAAAATGAGTTAACAAAAATGGACAGATTTTTAAGAAAATAGAAATTTAATTTTTATCTAAATTTATAATCTTATCACAGTCTTTTAGATCATTAACATTATGAGAGATTATTATTATTGTTTTAAATTTAGATAGATTTTTAATTTCTTCTAGAATTATATTTTTTGTATCTATATCTAATGAATTAAAAGATTCATCAAAAATTAAAATTTGTGAGTTTTTATACAAAGCTCTTGCAATACTTATCCTTTGTTTCTCGCCTCCTGATATTTTATAACCAAGTTCACCTATTAATGTATTTATACCTTCATCCAGTTTATTGACAAATTTGTTTAGACCAGATTTTTCTAAAGCATCATTTAATCTAACTTTATCTATTTTATTTAAATCTGTTTCAAAAGAAATATTAGTGTAAATCGTATCGTTAAATAGATTAACTGATTGAGTTACATATCCGAAAATTTTTTTCCATCTTTTATCATCTACATTTGCAGACTCGTCATTTAATTGAATGTAACCACTTTTCGGCTTCAACAATCCCGTTAATAAATCAACTAAAGTTGATTTACCACTTCCTGAGGCACCCGCCATACCGATATAAGAACCTTTTTTTATTTCTAGATTAAAATTTTGAAATACATTCTTTTTCTGATCATATGAAAAACAAACATCTTTTAAATTAATTTTTTCAAATTCATAAGCCTCATCTAAATCTGTTTCTTTTTTATCTACGTCCTCAATGATTAATCTTTTATCTTTTAATTCCTCAATAATTTCATCATTTGATTTTTGAAGTTGATTAATCTTTTGTGCTGAAAAAATGATTTTATTTACAGGTGGAACCATCCTTACTAATATAATAGCAATAAGTGCTGTTTTAGGTAAAATTTCACTGATTGTTAATTGTGAATTGAATAAGTTTAAATTTATGTATAACAAAATTCCAATAACAAATAATAACTCAAAAAATACCCTAGGATAGCTTCTAATTATGTAAGCTTTTCTCTGGTATTCTTGGAATAATGTTTCCTCTTTATTAAAAAAATTTAAAAAATATTTTTCCTTATTAAACAATTTTATCTCTTTAATTAAAGAAAATGATTGCATTAGCCTTTTAAGAGACTCGCCTTCTCTTTCAAATGAAAACTGACCATATTTTATTAGCAAACCTTTAAAAACTATAAAGTAAAAAAATGAAATAATAGAGATAACAGTAACTATGAACAATACTAAAACTGGATCAATTGAAGTCATAAAAATTAAAAGAAATATAAATAAACCAAAATCATTTAAAAAAGTCATGGTCATTCTTATTGCTGAAATAATTGTAGATGTTGATGTATTAATATTTCTTACTAATTTGGCGCTATCAGAATTAACATGAAACAAATAATCGTTATTTAAATAAGACCACAATACAGTTTTTTTTAACCTGATCTTAATATTTCTTTCAAATGTTTGGGACCAATGAACAACAAAAATAATAAAAGTATTTTTTAATAAAAACATAAATAATATGATTAAAGAAATTAGAATGATTTGATTAGAGCTGTCCAAATATTTTTGTACAAAATTTAATGAAAACAAGTCATTATTAAATACCTCTGAGGTATTACCAAAAATTCCTAGAAGAAGTGGATACAAAGACCCAATACTTAAAGTTTCTAATATAACCTGAATAAATGCAAACATAATGAACATTAATGACTTTTTTCTTTCTTGATTAGTCATTATTTTCCAAAGAGATATAAAATTTGAGATTAAAGTATATTTTTTGTTCATCAATAATTATAATAATTTTTATACCAGGATAAAAATTTACTTATTCCTATTTTAAAGTTTGTTTTTGGTTTGTAATTAAAATCCTTTCTTAATTTGGAGATATCCGAGGCAGTTCTTGTCATATCACCAACTTGTGCAGGTACAAATTTTTTAATTGCTTTCTTATTTAACTGATTTTCTAATTCATTAATAAATTTGGTGACATTTATCGATTGTCCAAAACCTATGTTGTAAATAGGATTGTTAAAATTTTTTTTTTTATTGTTTTTAAATACTTTAATAACACCATCGATAATGTCATCTATAAAAGTGAAGTCTCTATAATTCTTACCATTGTTAAAAATTTCAATTTCTTTATTTTTTAAAATTGATTTTGTAAAAATCATTGGAGCCATATCAGGCCGACCCCATGGGCCATACACTGTAAAAAAACGAAGGCCAACAACCTTTAATTTATGAAGTTTATTATATGCATTAGCAATCATCTCATTAGAAATTTTTGTTGCAGCATAAAGTTGGATTGGATCATTTATATTAAGATTTTCTTTTAATTTTTTTTTTTTTATTCCTCCATAAACACTGCTAGAACTTGCATATATTAATTTTTTGACATTATATTTTACAGCTAGATCTATAATATTATGAAAACCGACAATATTACTTTTGATGTACTTTGAGGGATATTTTAATGAATATCTTACACCCGCCTGAGCTGCAAAATTAAAAATAGTGTTAATTTTGTTGTTTTTAAAAATACGCTCTAAATTTTTTTTTTCAGATATATCTATTTTTTTAATTTTAATTCTATTTTTGAATCCTTTTTCCAAAAGTATCGCTCGATCTTTTTTTAAATTTATACTGTAATAATTATTAAAATTATCAATGCCAATCATTTTGATGCTTTTGTATTTTTTTAATAAATTATTACAAAAATGAAAACCGATAAAACCTGCGCAACCTGTAACTAGTATATTCATTTATAACCTAAAAACTGAATAACTTTTATCAAAAACTCCCTTAAGGTCAAAAAATAATTTGTTATTATCGCAAAGACTTAGTATTTTTTTTACGTTCATTTTTTTGAAATAATCGTGTTTTACAGCAAGTATAACTGCATTGTATTTTTTTTTGTAATCTAATTTTCTTAAAATATTTTTTTTAAAGTAAATTAATTCCTCATTATTTCTGGCTACTGGATCAAATAAATCTACTTTATCAACCTTATTTTTTAATTGCTTAAAAATTTCTAAAATTTTTGAATTTCTAACATCATTGCAATTTTCCTTAAATGTGTAACCTAGTATTAAAATTTTACTTTTTTTCAATTTCACCCCTTTTAATCTAATTAATCTAAACAGGGTGTTAATTATGAAGCTATTCATGTATTCATTAGTTTTTCGTCCCGCTAAGATCATGTTATTTTTTTTTAAACCAATTTTTTTGGTCAAGTAAGACATATAATAAGGATCTATACCAATACAATGTCCTCCAACTAAACCAGGTTCATAATAAGAAAAATTCCATTTAGTTGCAGCAGCTTCTAAAACATCTTTGGTATTAATATCTATTCTGTTAAAAATTATAGATAATTCGTTCATTAAAGCTATATTTAGGTCTCTTTGAATATTTTCAATTACTTTAGCAGCTTCGGCAGTTTTAATATTTTGAGCAACATATATTTTTTTAGTAATTGACCCGTATATCTTTTTCAATTTTATTAAACTAGTTTTTTCAGATGAGGATATAATTTTTGTAGTATTATTAAGTTTATGTTTAGAAATACCAGGGTTAATTCTCTCAGGACTATAACCAAAATAAAATTCTTTATTCAATTTTAGGTTAGAATATTTTTCAATTATAGGTATACAAATTTCTTCAGAGCATCCTGGATAGACAGTAGACTCTAATACAATAACTGGTTTTAATTTACTGCCTTTTATAGCATTACCAACGATTTTACATGACTCTTTTATGAAATTTAAATTTGGATTTTTGTTTTTTAAAACAGGGGTTGGCACACAAACAATGTAAACATCAAAATTTCTTAATTCACTTTTTTTATTTGTGACTTTAAAATTTATTTTTTTTAACCTTTTATTAGATACTTCACCTGTATAATCTACATTATTTCGTAATTGATCAATCTTTTTTTTACTGATATCAAAACCAGTAACATTAAATTTTTTTGTTAATGAAAATAATAAAGGTAATCCAACATAACCCAATCCTATTACACATATTTTCATAAATTTATAGTAAACGAGAAATTATTTTTGCAATTTTAGAAGCTGCTTTTCCGTCTCCATATAGCTTATTAAAATTTTTAGATTTTTTATAAAGAAATTTTTTTTTAATCAAATTAAAAATTTTGTCTTTGTTATAGTCTACAGATGTTACATTAATACCCATTTCTCGGCCATTTTGTCTGCTTCCAATGTTGATGCTTGGTACTCCTAAATATGAACATTCACGAATGGCTGTACTTGAATTACCTAAAATTCCTGCACTTAGATTAACTAATTCTAAAAAATGTTCTGGTGCCATATTTTTCACAAAAAAAATTTTACCTAGTTCCTTTTTATTCAATTCCCTTTTAATCCGTAAAATTTTAGATATTTCAAATGATCCGGCATCAGAATTTGGCCAGAACCAGATTGTTTGTAAATTAGATTTGATAATTGCTCTATAAGTTTCTAAAATTTGATTTTTACTTAAACCATACTCGTTTGTAACAGCGTGTTGCATGACCACTATATATTTTTTTGAAAAATCAATTTTTTTTCCAACTCCATTATATGTTTTATGAAAATCAAAACTCAAATTTGACCTATTTCTAACCCTTTTAGCTAAATCAATTGATGGGCATCCAACTTTATAAATTTGTGTTTTATTTTTTAATATTTTTTTAAGCCTAATAGAACTTTTTTTTGTTGCCGGAAAATGATAATCAGATAAACAAGATATTGCATCACGAACTTTATCGTCTATATTTCCTGAAATTTCACCACCTTGAACATGCGATACTAATATATTTTGATAACTTGCAGCTATAACTGGTGCAATTACCTCATATCTATCGCCCATGACCATAATCATTTTAGGTTTTAATCTTCTAAATAAGCTCGAAAACTCAATTATTGCCATCCCTACTGATTTTGAATTATTTTCCAAATTTTCATGCTCTATATTATTATAGATTTTCTCGTAAACTCTAAAACCATCATTTTCAATTTGTCTATCCAGATTTCCATATTTTTCAAGAATACTTGAGGAAGAGCAGACTACTTTAAAAGAAATTTTTTTTCTTTTAAGTTCGATTAAAATTTCTTTAAATTTTGAGTAGCTACTTCTAGAGGTAATTATTATAAATATAGTATTTTTCATTTTACCAATTGTAAATTATTTTGCCTTTAGAGTCTTTTGAAGCAAATCTACCTTTATAATAATCTCGGTTTAGTAATTCACTTTCAGATAATTCTCTATAAGGACTTCCATACATTTTTTTTAATACGTTTTTTTTGTTTTTAAAAATTTTTTTTAGTTCATTTTTATTTTTTTTTGCTTGATTTACTAAATTTTTTAATTGATTAAAATTTACTGAGACGATCCCATCTCTTGTTTTATCTTTTTTCAAAATAGTAAAATGTCTCTCAATCATTGTTGCTCCATATAATATCGCAGCTAAACTTAATTGATTTCCGTTTTTTTCTGGTGATGAATGGTCACTTATACCGACATTATAATTAATCTTTTTAAGTAGCTTTATTCTACTCAAATTTGCTTCATGTAATGGTGTTGGGTAAATTGAAATGCAATGTAAAAATGTAAAATTTTTTTTCCGTTTTTTGAGAATTTCTGCAGTTTGAATAATTTCTCTTATATAGGTACCACCTGTAGAGATTATTAAATTTTTCTTGGTTTTGCTTAACTGTTTAATTAAATTAAAGGATGAACAATCAAAACTTGCAACCTTAAATGTATCAAAATTAAGTTTATTTAATTCTTTAATTCTATTTAACGAAAAAACTGTCGTCATAGGTTTAACATTGTACTTAAAACATAATTCAATAAAATAACTTTGATCTTTTAAACTTAAGTCTAAATTTTTTAATCGATTATATTCCTCTTTAAATGGTCTTTTAATTACTTTTGTAATTCCACCTTCAATCAGACCTTTTTCGAACCTCAATCTTTTTGTTAAATCTTTAGATTGCATAGATTGAATTTTAACATATTCGACTCCTGCTTCAGCTGCTGCAGCTACCATTTCACCCATCAAATTTTTATCTCCATTATGATTTTGGCAAAGTTCAGCTATAATTTTAACCATGAAATTTAAATTTTTTTGCCAATTTTCTTGTTTCTTTTAAATCGTCTAAAGTATCAATATTAAAGTGTTGATAGTCTATTACATGAAAAATGGTTTTTTTTAAATAAATTTTTTTTTCTTTAATTAATTGATTTGTTTTGAATATGTAAAATATGCCGTTCCTTTGATAAATTTCTCCAAGTTGTTGTCTTGCAATAATGTTTTCACCTTCTTTTTCGTAAAGTTCTAAGTTACTTTTTAAATTAATAAGTATTTTTTTTGGATGATATTTTTTCGAGACTTTATTGACCGACCAACAACTGTTAGCTTTTTTCTTTACTATTTCAAAGCAAGACTTTTTTAAATCATTTAACTTTCTAAATGGTGAGGTAGGCTCTAAGTAAATTAGGTAATCAAATCTTGGTTTAAGTTTTTTAATGACATTTTCAATAACTTTGTAAGCGGAAACATAGTCCTTAGAAAGATGTTTTGGTCTAACAATATAATTATAATTTTTTTTTTTACATTGATTTATAATTTTTTTATGATCGGTGCTTATTATTATTTTGTCAACAAAAGTGCATTTTTTTGCAAATGAATATGTTAGATCTAATAAAGTTTTTTTTTTAATGATTTTTCTTATATTTTTAAATCTAACACCTTTGCTGCCACCTCTTGCAGGAATAATAGCCAGAAAAGATTTATTAAGAATCATTAAAATTTTAAATATAATGCTTCAGTATTGAAATTACTTAATCTTGTTTTTCTTTCTTCTCTTTTTAATTTATTAATTGAATCATCCTTATAAATGCTGTCATTTGGATAACTTGTTGTTGAAACTTCCTCAAATATACATGGCTTATTTAATGCTCTAAAGTTATGCCACACACCTGGTTTTACTAATATTGTGTCACCTGGGTAAAGTGTTGATTTTCTTCCATTTAAAGTACTTTCAAGGGTTCCAGAAAGAATTTGAAAAGTTTCTTCTTTCAATCGATGTTTATGCAAAGGATGTTTTTGATTTGAAAAAAGCAGAACTATCTTTTTGGCATATAATCTATTAATGCAATTAAATAAAAAACATCCATATTTTCTAAATCTATTTATTCCATAATGATGTGAAATTTCTAAATCAAAGTTATTACCTAAATTAATTTTGGTAGATCTAAGTATTATCTTTGCTTCATTAATGTAATTTGTAAGGTTCATTAATTTTTTTTGTTCAACAATTTTAATATCGTTTTTTTTTATTGGATTATCTTTTTTAAGATCTTTCAAGACTTTATGAGATTTAAGTTTAAAGCTAAATCCAGATGAAGACATCTGATTTGGCATTTTAGGAAAAGCAAAGTAAATATTTTTCTCTGATAAATATTGGTTTTTTTTTAAATCTTCTTTAAGATAGATTCCTCTTTCTAACGTAGAAAGAGTTTGATTTTCTAGTTTAGTAATAATTTTTTTTGATTCGTTTCCAATAATTTTTCTAGTATCTTGCATTTTTTCTAAGTATTTTTCAAATAATTTTGGTGTAATTGAATATTTGTTAAGCTTATATTTACTTGAGTTTATTCCTATATGTTTTTCAAACATTCTTGCTCCTAGAGAATAAGCTATCGGTCCAATAAAAAAGTTTTCTGGATCTTCATGAGTGGACCATCCAATTTGTATTTGGTTATTAAATCTGGATATCAGCTTACTAATCGTATGTAATTCACTATTTTTTGGATCTGTTGGATATATGCTTACGCAATGCATTATAGCAAATTTTTGATTCTTTTTTTCAAAAAAATTGAATATTTTATCTATATCCTTCATTGATCTTCCACCAGTAGAAACAATTTTGGGAATATTATTTTGTGCCGATCTCTCTATTAATGACCAATCATTTGAACTAACGCTTGCAATTTTTAAAAAATCAAATTTGAAATCTTCAATTAAATTAATTGAAATTTCATCAAATGGAGTGCAACAAGTTTTGACACCTTTTTTTTTTATATAATCAAACAAAGATTTAATTTCTTCTTTAGAAAGTCTTGTAGAAGAAAATCTTCTAATAAACTTGTTATTTTTATCTTTTTTGAATTTTTTGTGAATATAAGTTTCTAAATCTCTAAATTGAAATTTAATACATGCATTAACATTAAATTTTTTTATTACCACAGAAAATTGATCTACAATCTTTTTTGCATGTTTTAAGTCACCAAAATGATTATTAGCTAAATCAAGGACAAAAAGGTTGTTAAAAACGTTTTGCATTTTTCAATGTTCTACTGATTTTTTTCATAACTTCAATAGAATATTTTATATTTAAAGGAGAATTGTTGTATTGATTTTGATTTTTTATATTAAAGATATGATATATTTCCTTTTCAAACTCAGAACTTCTATTTTTTTTAAAATTGTATTTCTTTTTAAATTTTTTATTTTGATAATCAATACAATCTAAATTTTTAGTAAATGAATTATGCCAAATAATCTTAGTTTTTGAATTAAAAAAAATTATTTTTTTTTGAGGGTTGTCTTCTAATAAATCAGTTTCTAGTACTAAATTTATTTTACTATTTGAAAATCTCAAAACTGATGCAACATCATAAGTTGGTTTATTTTTAACGTCCTTAAAAAAAATATTACTATTGAAGTCATAATTTTTAATTTTTAATTTTTTCAAAATATAGATTGCTAGATGTAATCCATGAGAATGTTCGTGTATGGCTCCTCCTCCTTTGTTAATATCACCTAGATATGTGTCATACTCATCTTTTAACCAGAAATGAGCTCCCAGAATACCCTTGAAGCTCTCTTGCCATTTTATCGATATAAAAATTTTTTTTTGATTTTTTTCTTTTTCAATTAAATGTAAAAATTTTTGAAATGATTGTGAAACAGAATGATTATAACCACAAAACAAGTTTTTTTCGTTTTCTAATTTATTAAAATTTTCTAAATAAGAAGATAAAGGTTTTTCAATTAATATTTTATCGTACTTAAGTATTTTTTTACATTTATTTAATAATTTAATATGCGTTTTAGGAGGCGTGCCTATAATAATTAAATCAAAAAAAATATTTAATTTATTAAGATTACTATTATTAATTTGATTTATATTTTTATTCCATTTTCCATATCTTTTTGGGTAAATTTTTTTTTTCATTCTTTCTAAAGCTGCAAAATTTTTATCTGTTATATATACTTTATGACCAAGTTTTATACTTGCATATGTCATATGATTTCCTATGGATCCAGCTCCAAAAATTAAAATATTTTTCATATATAATTTGTATTGTACTTTAAAATTACAATATAATTTAATTTATTTTATGATACAAAATAAACACATTAAATATTTCGCTCATCAGATAAAATAATTAATATTATAATTTACATTTTAAATTAAATATAATATTATAAATTTATTGATATGATCTCACAATTAAATAAAAATTTAGGAATAACTTTATTTAAAAATCCAAATACTTTAAATTACATATTGTTTGATAAGCTTTATTCTTTGTTTGTTTTAAAGGACAAAACTACTGAAGATGAAATTGCGGAGTATCACAATAAAGGATTTGTAAAAACCAATTATACTTCATCAGAATTAGTAGATTTTGTAAACAATAACATAATTTTTCCTCAAGAGAAAAATATTAAAGATGGACTTTCAAGTTACCAATTTCCAATCGACAAGCATTATCGAAAAAAAATATTAGAATTATTTACAAGAGATTACGGAGATTTAATTAATAAATTAGAGAAATATTATAATAATAAAATTGCAATATCTGAAATTCGTGTAAAGAGGAATTTTCCAATTAATGAGAAACCAGAATATTACAAACAAAAATTAAGAGATAAATCAAAAGAGCCATATAGTAATTACTATCATGTTGATTATTATATTGGTACTTATTTTAAGATGTTTATCAATCTTCATGATGTAAATGAAGACAATGGCCCTTTAAATATTTATGATATTTCTTCAACAAAAAAGTTTGTACAATTAAATAATTACAAGAATAGAAACGACTATAATGTGCAAGATCTAAAAGACAAATTATACTTAAACACCGGTAAAAAAGGTCAAACAGTGATTGCTAATACGACAAAATGTTTGCACAGAGCTGGAAACGTCTGCAAAGACAAAAGAGATGTAATTTTTGTTATGTTCGGAGTTGTACCGGAAAAAATTAAAAGCAGCAATTTAAATGATAGTCTTGATTATTATGAAAAGCAAAATCCAGAGGATGTGTGGACACATACTGGTAAATTCACTAAATTATTTAAACCAAAAAATTTAAGATCAACTGTTAAATTATTATTAAAATATATTAAATCAAAGTTAATTTAAGTTTAATTAAGCTTTTTTATCATGCTCCAAAGTGAATAATCCTGGTAAATATTCTTTTAGTTTAAATTTATCTTGTTGGTAATTTTCAGTTTCTAAAATTTTTCTCACAAAATTATTAACTTCATTGAAAGTTAAAGATGGAAATTTTTGTTTTGACAAAGTCATACTGCCAGGATCTTTGATATAATTAAAAGTGCTACGTTTAAACATCTTTAATTTGTACAAAAGTTTTTCTAAAGTTGGTGAATAAATATTATAATCTTTACAAAAAAATTCGTCGTGAAATAGTTTATCCAATATTAAACTGACAGAATTTTCATCGATAGCATTTTCAATATAATTTTTGATTTCTAAAATATTATTTTGATAAATTTGTTTTTTTTGAAAATCCTCTTTCCTAAAATTTATCAGAAAATTAATCAGCTTCTGATTGTCATCAAAAATATTTGAAACAATCTTAGGAATCTTAAACTCAATATCTGGATCCTTAAAAACATTTAGTTGAATTGGCTGTACTCCCATCATGTATGCCTCGATTGAAGTGGTACAATTATTTTGAATAATTAAATCTGATGCTAATATCCAACTATTTGTTGAAAAACTTGAAGCTAACGAGACATTAGACATGCCTCTGACCAAATTTTCATAGACAGAAATTTCCTCTCCTGGATGTACTAAAATTATTAGTTTTTTGTCTTTTGCAGATTTGTTAAATAATCTTATAAAATCGAAAAAATTTTGAAGATTTTTTTCCTCATGTTTTATTGATTTTTTACAAAGTTGAATTGTTTCTTCTGATCTAAGCAATCCTTTGTTTAATTGAGAGTTGAACCAACTATCTACACTTTTTCTTTTTATATAATTAATTTTAGCAAATTTTGTCGTGAGTAAAAAAAAATTACCATAATTTTTATTTATATTTTCAACTTCATTTGAATAAAATTTTTTTGCTCTACTTTTTATAATATCAAAACGAGGATTACCTGTTACTAAAAATTTTTTTTTAAAATCTGGAAATAAAATTTTAATATCAGAAAAATGATTTTTTCCCCAAGTAAAAAAATAATCTAGGAGTTCTAATCCCTCTCTGGTAATTCTTCTATGAGTAAATTCTTTGTTAAAACACATAAGTCCTTCCTCATCTAGAAAAAATATTTTGTGTCCTAATCGTTTTAATTCTCTAATAAGTTTGAAATTTGAAGGACCTATGCTTTTAGTTATAAAATTTCCTGGTGGTATTTTGTTGAAAAACTCACTAAATCTGTTTTTTCTTCCAAGTGTAACTTTATGTCCATTTACAGCAGCAATAACAGCAAAATAAATTCGCGCATTAAGCTCCCTTCTTTTAATTTCAATGGGTAAATATATGTTAGTTTTCATCTAGATTGTTTCTATTAAAAAAATTTTTTTTCCGATTTGCTTTATAAAAATTTTTTTTACACTCTTGTAATATAAATTTGACAATCTAATTATTTCTTTGACTTTTGATAGATCAAATTTTCCAATCTTATGAAGTGAATATTTTTTAAAATTTGACTTTGGTTTAAATAATTTATCCTTTAAAACCACCATTCTGTCTCTTAATGAAAATTTTATGTCTGACTCTTTATTTTCTAATAATATTTCCTTATCTATTTTTTTTACTTTTTTCATAATTATATTAAACGAATTAACATCTGAGATATTTTCAATGTAGTATTTAATTTTTTTTACACGAGATTTAGTAAAATAATTTTTATCATATTTTAAATTTTTTTTGTTAAATTGATCAATTGTATTGAAAGATTTTCCTAAATTTGAAAATAGAACATTCATTTTGTCTTTATTTGGAAAAGGTTCAAAAGATATTACTTTTTTTTTTAAAAAGTAAGCCTCAATACCCGTGCTACATCTATTTTGAATCACAAATTTAGATCCCAATAACCAAGGGTATAACTCATCATCATAAATAACTTTAAAGTTTTTATTTAAAAATAAAGTTTCTTTCCAAATTTCTGGATCTTCGCTTGGGTGAGGTCTAATAATAATGTTATTATTCGGGTAAATTTTACCAATTTTTTCAGGTATTTTAATAAAATTTTTAAAAATTTTTTTTGAAGTTGCAATATAGTTTCCGTATATATTTTTTGGATGTTTTTTCTTTTTTCCCTGGTAAAAATTTACATTTCCAAATCTAGAACAAATTAAAATATATTCTCCGTATTTTTTTTTTAAATTAGCAGCTTTTTTAGCAAATATGTTTTTGTATGGATTTTTTAATAATTCAAATCTTGGAACACCAGTCAAAATTAATTGATGTTTTTTAAATCTCTTAATCAAAGTTTTGTAATGTCTTGTACCGCTAACAAAAAAACAATCTATATAATTTTCAATTCCTTTATCACATTTCGAACCAAAGTATTGCTTATCATTTGGATATGTTATTGACTCTTCGTCAAAACAAAATATTACATGTCCTTGTGTTTTCCATTTTTTAAATCTGTCAATAGAGCCTTTGATAACCCCTTTTTCGATAATCAAGCCCGGAGGAAGAGTATCTATTTTCTTTCTAAATTCATTTTTTTCACCAATAAGAACCTTGTGACCCTTGAATGCCAAGAATCTAGCAAGTATAGTTTTTTGAAATAATTCTCTATTTGCGTTTTCTATTATTATATAAATATTCATCCCTCAAATTTTTTCAAAAATAAATAATATCACTTTAGAAAAACTATATCTTTCTTAATTTGATTTTTTTTTATGAGCTAATGCATCAAAATAAATAAATCTATTTTTTACTGTTTCCACAGTTTCTTTTTTTCCCATTTGAATTAATCTACTTATGTTGACTTTATTATTTTTTCCTAAGTATCTTCCAAATGTAAAATAACCTCCTTGTCTCGTAGGCCCGGTAATTTCATTTTGAGTTGTTAAATATGGTTTCCAGCCATGTTTAATCATGATTAGCTCTTGAGTATTTCCATTAAAGTAACGATGATGATTGTGATTGAAATATTTTTTTATTTTGCCTTGAGGATCTCCTCGACATTCTAATACTAAAATACTGCCTTTTTTTGAATATTCTGCACATTTTTTTAAAACAAGGTTTGGATCATAACAATGTTCTAATGATCCCATAATTAAAATTAAGTCAAATTTTTGATTATACTTCATGTCTTCTGCTTGACACGAATCAATTTTAAGTTTTAATTTGTTGTTTCCATAATTAACAAACTGTACATCTGGATCATTTCCTTTTACCTTCCATCCATTATCTTTAAACACACTGAGCATTAAACCTGTGGATGCACCAACATCTAACATGCTCCCTTTTTTTTTAAAATATTTTTTTACAAAATTATAAATTCCTTGGCCTCTTTTTTTTTGATCAATTAAAAATTTTTTTGATGGTATGGGGTCTTTAAATATAATTTTTCTATAAAAATTAGAATAAAAATCAAAATAAAACTCTTTACTAAAATTTAATTTTTGGAATATGAACCCACAAAAATCACATGCCACTATGGGTAAATAACCATATTTTTTTCTATTCCATGATATGGTTTCTTTGATGATCGTATTTTTTTTTGATCCACAAATATCACATCTTCTGAAGATAAATCTAACTGGTTTATTGTAATTAAGATACTTTAAATAAGTTTTTATCTTTTTTTTTAGCAAATTTGGTTTCATTTCTTAATAAATTATTCTTATTTTATACATAGCCAGCCTTTAAAGCAAAACCATTGGTAAACACCAGCAATATCCTCAAAACCAGCTCTTTTTAGTAAACCTAAATTGCCTTTTTCAGAAAAAGGTTCAAGCACACCCTTAAGACTTCTGGATTTATTTAATATTTCTTTTTCAGAAAATTTATTTGAAAATTTAAAATCTATATAAGATTGATTGAAAATGTCTTGAAAACGAGCATCGGACCCTCTTATTTTTTCAAAAAATATAAACGCACCACCCCAATTTAAAGACTTGTAAATTTTATTAATTAATTCCTGTCTATGCTTTGGATGAATAAACTGAATTGTGAAACAAGATATCACTAGGTCAGAATTTTTGAATTTGATTTTATTTAGATTTTTATTTAAATATCTAACATTTTTACTAAAAGGATTTTCTTTTTTGGCTTGGGTAATCATTTCTTTAACTACTTCAACTCCAAAAAAATTTATTTTTTTGTTAGTGTGTCTCAAACTTAATTTGTTTAAAAGTGTACCTGTAGATGAGCCTAAATCATAACAAATTGATTTCTCTTTTAAAAAAAAATCACTTAATCCACAAACAATCTCTTGTGTTTCGGCATATAATGGTACTGATTGTTTTATGTGATTAGAAAATTTTTTTGGGATATTTTTTTTAAAGCTCCATAAAGTGCTTTTTGCAAAAATTTTAGTTCGTTTAGTTGGCATTACATCTAAAAATTGTTTTATACACGTATTTTCAGGAAAAAAAAGATATTTAATAAAAATATTTGCTTAGATATTTATAATATTTTAAATATTGAATAGGTAATTTTGCTCTTGGAAATTTTTTTTTATTTTTTTCATTTATAAGTCTATATTGAAATTTTTTATTTGACTTCAACATTGAAAAAAATGATGAGTTAGGCAAAACTCTTTTTTTAAAATGTGTTGGAGTTAAATTAATTAGTTCGAATTTAATTCCTAATTTTTTACACATTTTTTTTACAGCAATTTTTCTTGATTGTTTTTTCTCAAGATCTTCAAATCGTATAAGTAGAATATTTTTCGGATACCTTTTTTTAAGAAACAAATAATCGTTTGTTTTATGGTACCAACGTTCCCAAGCCTCTTTTAAATATTCTTTTTTAATCACGGATGTTTTAAAAAGAGTTTTTGTTATTGAATAATAAAAACTTTCAAATTTTCTAATAGGAACACAGCACTTTATATTTGCATTATTTTTTAAAAGGTACAGTAATTCTCGTCTTAAGCCAGACTCTGCATAAATATATTTAAATTTAAGTAATTTTTGATTTTTTTGAGGTGAAAGTTTTGAAAAAGCTTTCAAATAAAAATTGTAAAAATAAAAAAAATTAAAATTTTTTTTAATATTTTTTTTAATATATTCTCTATATTTTAGGTAATTAATATTAATATAATGATCTGGAAATTCTTGTAATGGAGCAGATCTTTTTGCTCTATACGCTCCAGCCCACTTTTTTTTGTCTATTTCTTTTTTAAATATTTTTTCCCATTTGTCATAAGAAATTCCATTTAATTTTCTATAAAAATTAAATTTATCTTTTAAAAAATCTTTTTTAAATTTTTTAAAATTCCTAAATGATTTCCAGAATATTTCACTTAAAAATTTATCTTCACCAGGTAAATACGGTATTTGACTATTTCCATCTAACAGTGACCAAACTAAATGATTTCCATTTCTAGATCCACCTGAAATTATTAAGGTTTTAGGAATAGTTTTTATCAACTTTTTTTTTACATGAAAAAAATTATTTTTTAAATTTGGTGTCTCAATATCGTGAAAAAATTTTTCAAACATTTCTGTTGTATATACTTATTATTTTAAATATACAATCTAGCATGTGCGGATTTATTGCAGCTATTAACTTTAACGATAAAAAAATTTTTTCTTCATTTTCTGATCTTAGAAAAATTAATAGACATAGAGGTCCAGATAATATTAAAATTTTTAATGGAAATAATTATTCATTAATTTTTAGAAGATTGTCTATTATCGACACAAGTAGTAATGCTAACCAACCATTTCATAATGAAAATCAAAAAATCAGTTTAGTTTTTAATGGTGAAATTTATAATTATATTGAGCTAAAAAAAGAATTAATAAAAAAATATGAATTTAATACTAATTCAGATACTGAGGTAATATTAAAGTCTTACGAAGAATGGGGGATAGAATTTGTTAAAAAATTAAGAGGCATGTTTAGCATTATACTATTTGACAATTCTTTAAATAAAATATTTTTTATAAGAGATCGCCTTGGACAAAAACCACTATACTATACTTTTGTTAACAAAATCTTAATTGCTAGCTCCGAGATAAAAGATATTTTATTTCTTCTTAGAAAACTTAAAATTCCAATAGCAGAAGAAAAAAACGTTGTTAATAAATATTTGTTTAGAGGATGGGCTGATGACAATAATAAAAGCTTTTTTAAAAATATTTTTCAATTTCAAGCAGGAACATATACAGTTTATAAAAATAAAAAATTATCAAAACCAAAATCTTATTGGAAATTAAATCTAAACCTAAGTAAAAAATTTCATCCAAAATTACTAAAAAAAAAATTAATTCAAAATATAAAAATTCATTTAAGATCTGATGTTTCAATCGCTACTACTTTATCTGGTGGAATGGATAGTGGATCTATAGTAAAAATTTCAACAAAATTTATAAAGAATTTAACTGCATTCAGTTTAAAAAACTCATTTGGAGATGAGTCAAAAACTATAGATAAACTCATAAATAAATTAAAAATTAATCATCATTATATTAACACTGAAAAGTTATATAAAAAAAATTCATTTAGAGATCTTATTAAAAGTCAGGATGAGCCTATAGTGTCTGCCTCGCATTTTGATCAATATCTTCTAAGAAAAAAAATTAAATCTATGGGTTTTAAAGTTTTGTTAGTTGGTGAGGGAGGTGATGAAGTTTTTGGAGGTTATTTAAGACTAGTAATTGCTTATATCTGTGAACTTGAAAAAAAAAAAATTCCTAGTGATAAAATTTTTTATAATATCAAAAAATATTTTGGCGTTGATAAAAAAGAATTTATGTTAAAAATTAGAGAGTTCATTGATAAACAAAATAAAAAAAATGATATAGAGGATATAAGTCCTTTTTTATTTTTAAGGAATAAAACTGATATAAGTAAAAATTTGAGATATAAGAATCCTTATTTCTACAAAGAAAAAAATATTTTTAAAAAATGTTTGAGACAACAAATGCTAGAAAGGGATCTTCCACACATCGTTAGAGCTGAAGATAGAATTTCAATGGCAAATAGTATAGAAAATAGAAGTCCTTTTTTAGATCATGAATTAATTGAATTTATATTAAACCATAATACTAAATATTTTGTAAAGGAAGGTATACCAAAATTTATGCTTAGAAAATCTATGAGCAATATACTGCCAAAAGAATATCTTGATTATAAAAAAACTGGGAGACCTGGCAATGAGAAATTATTACTCCAGTTTTATACTAATCATTTTATTGCTTTATTGCAAAAATACAAAATAGACAAATTTAGTAATAAAAAGATTTTAAGTGAATTTAAAACGTGTTGTAGAAAAAAAGAATTTAAAAATTTTTCTAATTTTTTTTTTAGAGTATTTAATTACTTAATTTGGAAAGATATAAATTTCAATTAAGCTAAAAATTTAAAAAAAAATAAATAAGATCTTCATATTACTATTTTTTTATCTCTAATATAAGTACGCATCTAAAAAACTTTTTTTTGTTAATGTCATTTCTTAGATCTCCAGCGTGGTGATTGAAAATTACTCTTTTTATATGAGGTTTAAAATAGTCAATTAATTCATAACTGTTATTTAGAGACTCTTTAGTTAATTTGACCTCAGGCTTATGTGAAATACCAACAGCTATATAACCACCATTTTTAGTTACTCTAATCATTTCGTCAACCGCTTTCTTAATTTCATTTGTATATACCAAAACCCAACCGCAGAAAATTATATCAAACTTGTCATCATCATATGGCATACTCAGCATGTCACCTAAATTTATTAATGGAGAATATGACTGAATATCTATAGCGGAGATATTATTTTTTAAAAAACCATGTTTTATAAAATTGAATATCTCACTTTCAAGTCTTGGACCAATAGAGAGAATTTTTTGATTTTTTAAATTTAAATAATCTAAAGATTTGAATGGATGAATAAGTAAGGATGATCTTTGTCCATTAAATTTGTTTCTTACCATAGAAAAAAAGTTAAATAAGTTACCTTTAAGATGTTCTGTATTTCCCTGTAAAGCAGTTACATTATTTTTTTTAGCCATTCCATGATCTGAACTTTCTATCGGATATAAGGTCTTAAAACTTTTCCTTATATAATAAAAATACAAAAATCTGGTGTAACTTATTAATCCAATTGACATTGGAATTTTAAATATAAATTTTAAGATCTTATCGTACATTTTTCTTTACTTTCATGAATGCATAAATTGTTTTTTTTTTGCTAGGTTCTGAAATTATTTTTATATCTAATATATCAAAATTTAGCTTAAAACTAATAAATTCTAAACTAGCTTTAGAATAGATATTATAATGGAGTGAAACTAAAGAGCTATCATTTTTTTTTAAAGCTCCATATATATGGGGAACCTCGATGTAAATTATTGCACCATCTTTTAAAATTGATTTCAATCTGATTAAAAATTCAATTGGTTTTTCTATATGTTCTAAAACTTTATTTAATGTAATAAAATTGTAATAATTTTTTTTTTTAAAAATATTTTTGTCAATATTTTTTATAGCAACGTTTGTTTTTATAAGTTTCTTATTGGATATATCTGGCTCAAAAGAAAAGAAATTCCATTTGTAATAATTTTTAAATTTAAGTTTAATAAGTTTAAAAAGAAAAACACCCAAACCAGCTCCAAAGTCTAATAATTTTGAGTTTTTTTTTGTTTTGGATAAAAATTTTGCTACTCTTTTAACTCTATAATAATTATCAGAATCTTTTTTTGTTAAATTAATAATATTTTTAAATCTTTCTTCTGGTGTTAGATTGGGAAAATCTATTTTAAAATAATTCTTTGAAATTTTCTGTAGCTTTTTTTTATTTACTAATTTTTGTACATTAAATAAAACTAAACAAGCATTGCATTTATACCAAGATCTTGAGTAATTTTTACCATTTACTTTAGATGCAATTTCAAATCTATCTCTAGTTTTAATAGTAAGTTGTTTTACCGTTTTTTTTGATTGACATAGGTTACATCTCATAAAATCTTTTTAAGTAAAGTCAATCTTAAATTAAATTTTTATTGTTTGCTAATTTTTTAAATTGTGAAATATTTGATTGTATTAATGTCATATCCATTTTATTTACATTTTTAATAATAGTTAATTTCAAATATGGATAATAGTTATACTTATGCGGAAACAATATTTTAGCCACAATAGAGGTAGACATTCTTGAATCGATTATTAAATCAAAAGATTTTCTAGAACGCAAAATTAAATTTATAAAATCAAAACAAAAATATGCTGGTTCATTATTTTTATAAAATCCAGGAGTTGGATTTGCATTTGGTCCATCTACAAAAACTAAATCATAATTTAATTTGGGTAATCTCTGAAAACCATATCCTCTCAAAAAGGACCAGAAGAATAGTTTTCTTTTAGAATAAATTATCTTACAAAACTTAAATTTGTTTTTTGGAAAAGCTTTTTTTTGGTAATTATAATATTTTTTATCTGATTCCATTGAAATTAAAACAGGTTTTTTTGAATACTTTTTTAGTGCTTCGGCTAATACAAATGTGCTTTGGCCTGTTCCAAGTTCTAATACAGAGTTTATTTTATTTTTTTTTATGTATGATGCTAAAATATAATGATCAGTTAGCTCCACTCCAGTTGTTTTATTATTTTTTTTTGAGAGATCAAAAATGTTAAGGAAATTTTCTTTTTTTAGAAAATATTTAGCTCGGAGATAATAAATTTTTTTTTTAATTTTTGTTAAAATCATTTTTTAGCATATAAAATTGTATATTGACCACTTAAATTGCCTCCTTTTAAATACTTTTTCATTATAAGATATTTGTTAAGAAATTTTTTAATATTATTTTTTGATTTTATAAATTTTGGCAACCTTTGTTTTAAGTCTAAGAAATTAATATCTTTTTTATTATATTTCTCTTTTCTTATGGTTTGTATTTTTATTTTACTGAAACCAATTTTATGTAACATTTCCTTAACTTCTTCAGGATAAAAGTTATGAACATCAGATAATGAAACTTTTGAATTGTAAAGCATTTTACAAGTAAGTAAAATTATACCTCTAATATTATAATAATTTGGATGAGAAATTATTAAAATGGCATTTTTGCTCATCATTTTCTTTATTTTTTTAAGTATCAATTGAGGATGTTTGATGTGCTCAATTGTTCCTAACAATAAAATCAAATTATATTTTGATGTTGTTTTAAATTTATCGATATCCGATTTGATAAATTTAATTCTTTTATCTTTTAAATATTTCTTTGGAGGTTGGATCCAATCTACAGCTAAATAATTTTCAAATCTTAAACTTTCAATTTTTTTTAAATTTTCAAGATTGCCACAACCTAAATCAAGAACATTTTTAAATTTTTGTTTTGTCTTAGAAATATCTTTAGAAATTATCTTGAAGACATCTTTTGACCCGAAAAAATACTTTACCTTTCTAGTATTTATTCGTTTGTAAAATGTTTTAAGTTTTTTTTTGATCATACCTAATAAAATTTTTTTCAGTGCATAAATCAAGCCAATTGAGCTATTAGTACTGGTCAGCTACATGCGTTACCGCACTTCCACACCCAGCCTATCAACGTGG
>MDTB01154359.1_pt1 | contig 26321 bp, 34 predicted proteins | sample 811161 | NCBI WGS metagenome assembly MDTB01 (sample SAMN05326650, study PRJNA326480) | marine metagenome | isolation source: seawater | place: Mediterranean Sea | collected 2009 | reverse complement strand
TATCCAAATACTAGCAAACCACATTCTTGTATGATTATGTAAATAATTATTTTCTTTAAGCTCTTTTACCCAATCATTAAAACATTCAATTTGAGTTTCGCCATTGATTGCTTTTTTATAATTATCATCATCCTTTAATCCTTTTAAATCTTCTACAAAATCTGACCAAACTTGAGGTCTAAGTTCTAACCAACCCTTCCAATAAACTCTCCAAAATATTTCTTGGATATATTTTTCAACTTTTTGATATGGAAACTTTGCTAAAACTGTCTTTGCGACTTCATATTCAGTTATTAATCTATGAGAGATGTAAGGAGATAAACATGAGACGTTGGATTTATTATCTGGACCATAATCAAAATTTCTTTTCGTGCTATAATTTGATAACTCATTATCTATAAAACTATTAAGCAGACTCAATGCCTCATCTCTTGAAGTTGCAAACGTCATTAGTCTTCGTCATCCCTCCAACCATCAATAAATAATTTCCAACATGCGATTGTTACACAAATTATTCCAACACAAAAACCTAACAAAACACCATTATCTTTGCCCAAATAGATTGTGCCGAAATGTGTGCTTAAGATAGGCGGAAAAACTAGAATAGAACCAACAATTAAATATCTAATAATAAAAGGCGGTCTTTTCATATTGAATTTCCTTGATCAGCTGGCATTGATACAACTGAAGTAAACCAACACATATTACAATTCTTTTCACTACCTTTTTCTACGTGCCATTCATATAGAAATTGTTTTTTTTTAGTACTTATAATTCTTACTCCAAAAATTTGCCTATTTTCATCACTCATTATTAAATTAATTTCATGCGAGAAGTGATTTAAAAGAATTCTGTAATGGACATCATAAAGCATTAATCTAAATTTTGGATATGGGCCAGTAATCTTTTTATTTTTTGGATGTGCAAATAACCAAGTTTGCTTAATTCCATTATCATTTTTATCATTATTTTTAAGCGCATTTAATTGTATTTTGATTACGTCGTAAGCAGTTAAATTTTCAGCAGGTTCAATCATTTCTGCTTTAACTGTATTAATAAAAATTAAAAATATAAAAGTTAAAAAAATTTTTCTTAGTTCCATATTTTCCTTAAAGTTTCCTCACGAGCACAACTTTTTTTATACATCAAATAACGAATAAAATTCTTCTCATAATAATCCTGATGGTAATTTTCCGCCACGTAAAAAGCGTCGAATTTCCACACTAAAGTTACAATTTTCTTGTTAAATTTTTTTTCCAAATCCTTTAAGGATTTTTCAATCATTTTTTTTTTGTTCTTCATTTTCATAGAATATTACAGATCTGTAGCTTTTACCTTTATCACAAAACTGACCTTCAGCATCAAATGGATCAATATTACGCCAAAAAATATTTAACAATTGAATATAACTAATTTTATAAGGGTCATAAGTTATCTCAACTACCTCAACATGACCAGTGTCTTTATAAATCACATCTTCGTACTTTGGATTTTTTAAACTTCCACCGGAATAACCAGAAATAGAACTTATTACACCATCGAATTTATCGTAAGCTTCTTCCATACACCAAAAGCATCCACCAGCAAAATATGCTTTCTTCAGATTAGTAGAAGACTGAGCGTTTGTCCAAACGAGGAAAGCGACAATTGTTAACAATATTTTTTTCATAATTATTGTGATAATTATAAATTATGAATGAGGATAATTACATTGTCATAGAGGGCACACATAAAAACCCGAATAGAATTGAGACTTTAGAAGAAAAAACAAAGAAAATTTACGGTCCTTTCAACAAGTTAAAGGCTAAAGAATTTGCAAAAGGCCTTATTCAAAAGAACGTAGATAACTTTTATCACAGGGCCTGGGTGATCAAAAAAGATATTACATTGGATAAAGTGTGCGAAGAATGTAAACAAGAAAGAGATGACGTTATTCCTAATTTGATACTATTTGGTTTCAAGATTTGTGGGAGTTGCAAGATATCAAAAACAATATTTCCAATATAAAATATTTTTTGAAAAATTATTATTTAAAGATCCTTTGATTTTCTTGGATCTATTTTAAGTATCTTGCTATTCCTTAATCTTATGACAACAGTCGCAAGTGAAATAATTAATATTGCTATAGCCAAATAAACCAAAGTTAAAGGATCATCATTTTTATCTTGAAGAATTATATATCTAGCTAATGCAGTAATTGCTATGATCATCGGATATACTATTCTTACTGATTGAGTTTCCCAGTAAGATCTAACCAACCCAATAACTTCAATATAAATAAACATTAATAGCAAGTCAGCTAAACTTATATTTCTATTTAAATACATTTCTCGTACTTCTAAAACAAAAGCAATTACAGTCGCAAACAGAACAAATATGACTGCAGTTAGTTGAACATTTCTTATTGTGTTATTCATAATTTATTTAACATTTTTGAATGATACTTTATAAAGTTCTCTACTTTTCTTTTATCAAAAAATTTGTTTTCTTCAAAAGATACTTTTTTAATAGAATATGCATTATTATTGGTTTTCCTTGATAATATTATTACATTACCTTTGATAATTTTTAGAATTACCTCTCCTACAACCAATTTTCTCTTTTTATCGATTAATTTCTGCAGATTGATTCTTTTTTTTGAAAACCAATAGCCATTATAAATTAACTCAGCATATTCAGGCATAATTCTTTCTTTTGTATGCATCGTTTTTTTATCCAGTGTTACTGATTCTATTGCTCTGTGTGCAATGTACAAAATCGTTCCTCCCGGAGTCTCGTAAACACCCCTGGATTTAATTCCTAAAAATCTATTCTCTACTAAATCTACTCTTCCTACCCCGTGTTTACCTCCAATTTCATTCAATTTTTTTAGAAGTTTTTCGGGATTTAATTTTTTTCCGTTCAAAGAAATAGGATCACTATTCTTAAAACCTACTTTAATAATAGTTGCTTTAGATGAAGATTTTTCTATTGATTTGGTTCTATTAAAAATTATTTCTGGGGGCCCATTTTTTGGATCTTCTAAAATTTTCCCCTCAGTAGAGGTATGAAATATATTGTCATCTACTGAATATGGAGGTGCTCCCTTTTTGTCTTTAGGAATACTAATCTTATTTTTTTTTGCATATTTAATTAAATCAGTTCTAGAATTTAATTTCCACTCTCTCCAAGGAGCGATAACTTTGATTTTTTTTCCAAAATACGAGTAACCTAATTCAAATCTAATCTGATCATTTCCCTTGCCCGTCGCTCCATGTGAAACAGCAAAAGCACCCATTTTTTTTGCAATTTCTATTTGTCTCTTAGCAATAAGTGGTCTAGCAATTGAAGTTCCAAGTAAGTAGCATCCTTCATATAAAGCGTGACCTCTAAGCATTGGAAAAACATAATCTTTAACAAAAGTATTTTTTAGGTCTTCAATTATTATTTTTTTAACACCAAGTTTTTTTGCATTATGTATTATTTTTTTTTTTATTTATTTCTTGTCCGATGTCTGCCGTATAAGCAATTATCTCAGAATTATAATTTTCTTGAAGCCATTTTAAAATTATAGAGGTATCTAAACCCCCAGAATAAGCTAAAACAATTTTTTTCATTTTGAACAAGATTTCTTTGCAGTATTATAAGCCTTAGTGAAACCCATCATAGAATAATGATCAGTAGTTTCAGCCCCATCATTTGTTTTTCCAATGATCATCAAGTCTGTAGCTCTTTTCATTATTTTTATTAATTTTCTCTCTTCTCTCTCATCAAGAAGCCAGTCAAAATCATTCTGAGAAAAAAAAGAAAAGTTATTTCTTCCAGATTTAGCAGTAACGGAAGACGTTTTATAATTGTGTCCACTAGTAACGCTCACTTCATTGTTAATATTTTCACCAGGTCTAAATGTAACAAATATTCTGGACTCATTTCTTTTTATAACTTTTGGGGATCTTTTTACAGGTTTTGTTTGAGCAAAACAGACTTTCCCTTTTTCTGTTTGCATCATAAAACTTTCCCAATTCTTAAATTTACCCCCTGAAATCGGAGTACTTGCAAAACTATTTGAAAAGATAGTTATAGCAAATAAGTAAATCAAAACATTTTTAATTTTCATAAGTTTCTTTTAATACTAAAAGTTATTTAATTCAATGCTTTGCGTTATGGAGAAGGGTTGGGAATTCCATTGTGAATTAAATTAATTTTATCGAATATTTCCTGACTTAAATTGATATCAACGCTTCCTATGTTTTCTTTTAATTGCTCCATAGTAGTAGCGCCTATAATATTACTTGTAACAAAAGGTCTTGAATTCACAAAAGCGTGAGCAAGATGAGTTGGTGTTAAATCATATTCTTCGGCTAATTTAAAATATTGTTCATATGCTTTAACTGCCAAGGGGTTTCCATGCCTTTCCCAACCTTTAAAGAGTGCTTGTCTAGAATTTTTTGGCATTTTATTGTTCCTATATTTTCCACTTAGATAACCCGTAGCTAATGGGTAGTAGGGAATTAAACCACATTTTTCTCTTATCGATATTTCAGACATTCCAATCTCATAAGTTCTGTTCACTAAATTATAAGGATTTTGTACCGTCATAACTCTCGGTAAATTTTTATTTTTAGATAATTCTATAAACTTAGAAAGACCATAGGGCGTTTCATTTGATAATCCAATGTATCTAATTTTTCCAGATTTTACAAAATTGTTCAGAGCAAATAAAATTGATTCGAATTCATTCCACTTCTCTTCCTCAAGATCTATTTCATACTCTCTCTTCCCAAAGTAATTAGTAGATCTTTCTGGCCAATGAAGTTGGTATAGATCAATATAATCAGTTTGCAATCTTTTTAGACTCCCATCAATTGCGAGACCAATATTTTTTTCATCAAAGCAATTTTTGCCTCCTCTTATCCACGAGCACCCAGGTCCAGCAATTTTTGTGGCTAATATTATTTTATTTCTATTCTTTTTCTTGTTAAACCAGTTACCAATCATTTTTTCGGTTTTACCGTATGAGTCAGGATTAGGTGGTACCGAATATAGTTCTGCTGTGTCAAAAAAGTTCACCCCTTTTTCTAAGGCATAATCCATTTGCTCAAAGGCATCTTTCTCGTCATTTTGAGTGCCCCAAGTCATAGTTCCAAGGCAAATTAAGCTAACATCAATATCTGTAGTTCCTAATTTTTTAAATTTCATAGATTTTTAATAATAACATTTTAGGAAATTCGATCTTGAAAAGATAGAAAAAATTATTATATTCGATATATGGAAATAAATAAGTCTAAAACATCGGTTCAATCGTCGCTATCGGACACTATTATTGATCAAGGTCTTAGATCGTATATGCTTAAAGTATATAACTATATGGCCTCTGGGGTTTTGCTTACCGGTTTTGTAGCTCTTCTTCTTTTTAAAATGGCAGTTGTAAGCGGACCTAATGGAGAAATAATTGGTCTTACTTCTTTGGGCAACACTATTTATAATTCAGGATTCGCTTGGGTTTTAATGCTAGCACCACTCGGTGTTGTTTTTTACATGAGTTTTGGTATTGCAAAAATGAGCTCTGCAAAAGCACAAACTGTTTTTTGGATATTTGCAGGTTTAATGGGAGCTTCACTATCATCAATTTTTCTTGCTTATACCGGAACAAGCATAACAAGAGTTTTCTTTATTACGTCTGGTACTTTCGGTGCAATGAGTATTTATGGATACACTACAAAAAAAGATTTAACAAAACTAGGTTCTTTCTTATTCATGGGTCTAATCGGAATAATTATCGCCTCGTTAGTAAATTTATTTTTAAAATCTAGCATGATGTATTTTATTATTTCTATAATAGGAGTTTTAGTATTTGTTGGATTAACGGCTTATGACACTCAAAAAATTAAAAACATGTATCTGGCGAGTGACTCAGGAGAAATGATTGGAAAAAAAGCTGTAATGGGGGCATTAACACTCTACCTAGACTTTATAAATCTATTTATAATGTTATTAAGACTGTTTGGACAAAGACGATAATTAACTTACTATTTTCAATTTAAACCAATTTAACTGATTTAAAAGTAGACTTAGATTTTCATGTTTCTTAATTGTTATACCGCTTTTATCTAAAACTAAATATTTCTCATTGTTATGCTTGAACTTTAGATTTTTAAATATTCTTATAATTGGTCTTTCGGAAGATCTTTTGTAAATATCAAATGAAACACCTATTGGACCTATTGAAAGCCCATAATCTTTACAGTATCCTTGAGAAATCATTTGGGCATATAAATTTAGTATTAATTTTAACTCCTTTTTAACAAAATAATTATTCGTATTATTTTTTTTTATTTCATTATTTACAACTAATTTTAATTTTTTCATGATTTATATTTATTGAGCAAGGGTAGTTGAGCTGCAGTAAAAATAACAGTCAGTGGTAACATACCCCAAACTTTGAAATTGACCCAAAAATTTTCAGTTTGTGTTCTCCAAACTATTTCATTTAATAAAGCTAAAAACAAAAAAAATAAGCCCACCTATCATTAAGCTTGCTCCAACCTATCTCATCCATTTTAAAAGCTTGATTTAATAAAATTTTTAAAAAATTTTTATTAAATACATACCTTCCAATTAAAAGTATGATAGCAAACATTATATTAATAATTGTTGGTTTGACATAAATGAAAATGGGATTATTAAAGTATAACGTTAGTCCTCCAAAAGTTGATACTAAAACTGCACCTAAAAGAGGAACAAAAGGAATTTTTTTTTCAATTATATAAACTATACCAACAGAAATTATAGTTGCAATAATTAGCGGTGGAATTGCTGTGCTCAAATTATTTCCACTTTTTTTGTAAATTATAAAAAATATTAAAAGCGGACCGAAGTCTGTTAAGAATTTGATAGATGACTTATTCACAGTTTAATAATAACACAAAAGCAACATAGATAAAAATTTATATGTTGATTTTATTTTAAAAATTACTATCTTAATAAATATGTCAATTAATAATGCGAAATTTTCAATAGGCGATGTAGTAAAACATAGACACTTTGACTTTAGAGGAGTGATATATGATGTGGATTTTGAATTTAACAACTCTGAAGAATGGTATCAATCAATCCCAAAAGATGTAAGACCTAGAAAAGATCAACCATTTTATCATTTACTGGCAGAAAGTAATGAAGTTACATACGAGGCTTATGTATCGGAGCAAAATCTTTTGAGAGACAATTCTAACAAACCGATAAAACATCCAATGATAGAAGAAATTTTTATTGGCAAAAAGGGCTCAAGTTATTTAAAACCATCAAACTAGCCATTTATTTATTTCGCCACAAATATAACATTTTTGCTCCAAAACTATGACACGATGAGCGATCATATTTTAGTTGTTTAAGCCTAGTTGGGAATTACTCATACTTCTTACTCCCTCTCAATTCTCAACTAGGCGAAATTGTAACTTTCAAAAAAAATCATAGTGTAGTAGTAAATTAAGATGAAAATGTTTTTATCACCAAGTAACATTTATATTCTAGTAGAAAAAGCATCTAAATTTTTAAATTCAATATTTTTTGCTTTTTTAGTAGTTGGACTCACATTTGCATTAATTTTATCTCCACAAGATTATTTGCAAGGAGAAAATGTAAGAATAATGTATGTGCACGTTCCTGCTGCTTGGATAAGTTTAGGAATTTTTTCTACTATTGCATTATTATCAATTTTAAATTTCATTTTTAAAATCAAAAACTTTTATATTATTTCTTTTTGTTTATCTCCAATCGGATTTTTATTTACTTGGCTGGCTATTATCACTGGATCAATATGGGGAAAACCTACCTGGGGATCATTCTGGGCTTGGGACGCAAGACTTACTTCAATGATTTTTTTAATGCTATTATATTTTGGACTTATAGCAGTATTTAAATTTTATAAAAATAATGAAACCACAAATAAAGCGACATTAATTATCTCTGTTCTAGGGATAATTAATTTACCAATTATAAAATACTCAGTTGAATGGTGGAATACTCTTCATCAACCTTCAAGTATTAAGTTTTTTGGAAGTACGACAATTCATCCTAGTATGCTCATTCCATTGTTTTTAATGCTATTTTTGTTATTAATATATTCTGCGATAATTTTTCTAATGAAATATAAAACAGAAGTCATTAGAATAAAGAAAAGAAGCTTAAAAAAATGATATTAGAATTTGTGGAAAAAATAACGAGTTACGGAATTTTTGTATGGGCGTCCTTTTCATTAGTTGCGGTATCTTGCTGGATGTTTTACTTAAAGACAAAAAAATCTTTAAAAAAATATGAAAAAGAGTATTTTGAACAATTAAACAAATTATCTGAAAAAGAAAGAGAAGATATTTTAAGAAATTCAAAAGTTGCTAAGAAAATTTTTGTTAATTTTAATAAGACAGTATAAAGCATTTCTCAATGCTTACAAATAAAGTAAAAAAAAGAATATTTTTTATAACATTATCTATCCTAATTATTTTTTTATGTTTTTTTGTAATATTTGATAATTTGAGAAATAATCTTTTGTATTTTAAAACACCTACAGAGATTAAAACGCTTGAAAATCAAAATAACCAAAAGAAAATTAGAGTGGGGGGCATGGTTAAAAAAAATTCAATCACAATAGATAAAGAAAAAATAAACTTTGTTATCACAGATTTTAAAAATGAGGTGAATGTTGTTTATAGAGGCGCAGTTCCAAGTTTATTTTTAGAGGAGAAAGGGGTTATAGCAGAAGGTATACTCAAAGATAATAATTTTTTCGTTGCTGATAAAATCTTAGCTAAACATGATGAAAACTATATGCCACCCGAATTAAAAGATATTAATAAAAAAAATGATTAGTTTTTTTGGTAACTCTTTAATATTCTTAAGTATTGTTTTGACAATCACTATAATTTATTTTTCATTTAAAGAGATAAAGGGTTTTAATTTAGTTTACATTAATAAAATAAAAACTTTTGTTCTGTCTCAAACCACATTTGTTTTGATGAGTTTTTTTACTCTTATGTCTGCTTATCTTATTTCAGATTTTTCACTAGTCAATGTTTATCAAAACTCACATAGTTCTAAACCATTATTTTATAAAATTTCAGGTGTGTGGGGAAATCATGAGGGAAGCTTATTATTATGGATTAATATTTTAGTTTTATTTTCATTCATATTTTTTATTTCAAATTCCAATAAACAAAAGATTTTTAAATTATATACTTTGATAACTCAAAATTTTTTAGTTTTGGGTTTTTTGATATTTTTATTTTTGACTTCTAATCCATTCAGCTTGGTTGTCCCAACTCCCACAGATGGGCTTGGATTAAACCCAATTTTACAGGATCCAGCATTGGCTATACACCCACCACTTTTGTACTTAGGGTTTGTAGGTTCCTCAATTTTTTTTTCTGCAGCTATAGCTTCTCTCTTAAGCGGAGTGAAAGGAAAAGAATTCGCTAGTTCCATCAAGTTTTGGGTTCTATTGACATGGGTTTTTCAAACTCTTGGCATTTTAGTTGGTTCAATTTGGGCCTATTATGAGTTGGGTTGGGGAGGCTTTTGGTTTTGGGACCCAGTCGAGAATGCTTCCTTACTTCCATGGTTCTCAATGACCGCTTTAATGCACTCCATAATATTGTTAGAGAAAAAAAAGATCTTATACAACTGGGTAGTCTTTCTTTGCCTTCTAACTTTTAGTTTAAGTGTTATGGGCACATTTTTAGTTAGGTCCGGTATATTGAATTCAGTTCACACTTTTGCTAGCGACCCTTCTAGAGGAATTTACATACTCTCATTTTTAATTGCCATGGTATTAATTTCCATATCTGTTCTTTTAAAAAAAACAGATAAAGAAAAACTTTCTGAAAATACGTCAAAATTAACTTTTATATTGATAAATAATTGGTTTATGATTTTTTTTCTTGTCACAGTATTAGTTGGTACAATTTTTCCAATTTTTAGTGAAGTTTTAAGCAATGCTAAAATTTCTGTTGGACCACCTTATTATAACAGCATTCTTATACCTGTTATAATTCCGTTTTTATTTTTTATGGCACTTGGACCAAAATTTAAAATTTATGGAAAACTAAAAAATCAGTTCAAAGAAATATTTATTATTTTATTTTTAGCAATTCTAGTAAATTTACTAATTATAAAGATTTTAGGTAAGCCATCTCTTTTAACCAATCTAATAGTTATTTCCTCACTTTTTTTAATCTTTAATAGTTTTATAGATTTTTCAAAATATTTTAATACCCGCAAAATAAATTATGCAATCTCAAGAACAATCTCACATCTTGGTTTTGGTTTATTGTTATTATTTATTGGTTTAAGTGAAAATTATTCTTTTGAAAGAGAATTTAATTTGAAAGTTGGTGAAAAAGCGAAATTTAATAAATATGAAATTGAGTTTAAAAATTTGAAGGTTGAAAACTTTAATAACTATAAGGCGGTAATCGGGGAATTTAATATATTAAATATAAAAAAAAATAGCATAAACGGATCTTATCCAGAAATAAGAATTTATAATAATCCCAAGACAACTACTTACGAGGCTTCCATAGGCTCAAATATAATAAGAGATTACTTCATGACAATAAGCAAAGTTGATGATTCAGATTTTTATAATATTAGGTTTCAAAATAAACCTTTTATGCTTATGATTTGGTTTTCGGCATTTTTAATAGCGTTAGGTGGAATAAGTAGAATTTTTTTGAGATCATGAATAAATATTATAAATTTTTTTCGATATCATTAATTTTATTTATTTTTTTTGTTTTCTTCAAAGCGCTCAAAATAGGAAATATTTATGATACCAAAGACCTTGTAGGTAAGGAGTTAAGTGATTTTAAACTTATTTCATTTGAAAATAAATTAATCAATAATAGCGATTTAAAAAAAAATGATTTTACATTAATAAATTTCTGGGCCAGTTGGTGTGGACCATGTAGATTAGAGCATAAAAATTTAATGAGATTATCTAAAAATAAAAATTTAAAATTACTAGGTGTAAATTTTAAAGATAAAAAAGTCATGGCAAATAAATACCTTAAGTACATGGGGAACCCATACTTCTATAATACTTCAGACTTTAATGGAAAAAAATCTATTATATTCGGTATCTATGGAATTCCCGAGAGTATCTTAGTTAATAAAGAGTTAAAGATTATCCTAAAGTTCATTGGTCCGCTTAGTGATAAAGATGTTGAAGAAATTCAGAGTAAAATAAATGAAAAAATATAAGCTTATAGTATCTTTAATATTATTGTTTCAAATAAATTTTGCATTAGCAGAAGATATGAATAATCTTCAAAATAAAATATACAAAAATTTGAGATGTTTAATATGTCAAGGCCAATCTATTGCTGAGTCTAATTCTGATTTTGCTTTAACTCTAAAATTAGTAGTTAAAGACTTGCTCCAAGAAGGTAAAAATGAAAAAGAGGTTTACGACTTTTTGACTGAAAAATATGGTGATTGGATCGTATACCGTCCAAAATTCAATACATTGAATTCATTTTTATGGATAGTGCCGTATTTTATTCTTATTCTGGGAGGTATAATTATCTTTAAGATAATAAAGACAAGAAAATCCTAATTTATGATATGTACATTTCTTTAATTAAAATGTAGTTTTTTATTATGAAAATTAAACTATTTTTAACAATTGCTTTAATACTTTTGCATGCAAACTTATTAAAAAGTGAAGATTTTGACAAAGAATTATCTTTTTACACCGGTACTTTTGATGTTATAGATAAAGAAGGTGACGATCAAACTTCCATGTTTGGAATAGAACACAGAAACCCTGAACTGTTTAGAAATACTTTTCTTGGAAAAATATCACCAATCACCGGTGGATTTATTACAGGAAAAAATTCCATGTTTTTTTATACTGGTGTAGAGGCGAATTACGGATTAGGTCCTATAAAGCTCAAACCTAGTTTCACACCTGGATATTATGAGTCAGGTGATGGTAAAGATCTAGGCGCTGCTTTAGAGTTTAAGAGCGAAATTAAACTAGATTTTGAGATATTTGAAAATTCTAAATTTGGATATACTTATAGCCATATCTCAAATAATGATTGGGGAAGTAAAAATCCAGGTACAGATAATCAATCGATAACATTTTCTCAAAAGTTTTAAAATGTCACTCGATAAATGTTATAATTTTGATGATTTTCAAAAATTAGCTAAAAAAAATTTACCTGCTCCTATTTATCATTATATCGCTGGCGGCTCTGATGATGAAACAACGCTAAAACGTAATACCGAATCTTTTTTAAAATGCGATTTAGTTCCTAATATTTTAGCAAGCGTTGGTCAACCGGATTTATCTACCACAGTGCTTGGGACAAAAATTGACATGCCACTTTTTTTATCACCAACAGCAATGCAAAGGCTATATCATCATGAAGGAGATAAAGCTTCAGCAAGAGCGGCAGAGAAATTTGGAACGTTTTACAGCATGTCCACGATGGCAACATCTTCAATAGAGGAAATAGCAAATGTTTCAGGTGGCCCAAAATTATTTCAGTTATATATTCATAAAGACCAATCACTTACTGATAATTTAATCGATAGATGTAAAAATTCAGGCTTTAAAGCTTTATGTCTAACAGTTGATACAGTTGTCGCCGGAAATAGAGAGCGTGATCACAGATGGGGTTTCACTACTCCCCCAAAATTAACACTGAAAAGTTTATTAAGTTTTGCAACACACCCGACGTGGTCTATAAATTATCTTTTAAGTAAAAAATTTGAATTAGCCAACGTTTCACATTTTACAAAAAAAGGCTCCTCAATTGCCAAAGGTGTAATGGAATACATTAATGAGCAATATGACCCAGGAATGAGTTGGAAGGATGCTGATTATTGCATCAAAAGATGGGGAGGACCATTCGCACTGAAAGGTGTGATGTCAGTGGAGGATGCAAAGAAAGCAGTTGATATTGGCGCATCTGCTATAATGTTATCAAATCATGGGGGACGACAATTAGATGGATCCAGAGCACCGTTTGATCAGTTGCCCGAAATAGTCAATGCGGTCGGAGGGAAAATTGAAATAATTGTTGACGGAGGAATAAGGAGAGGCACACATGTTTTAAAAGCTTTATCTTTAGGTGCTACAGCATGCAGTTTTGGAAAAGGCTTTCTATTTGCCCTGGGTGCTGGTGGACAAAAAGGAGTGGAAAAAATGCTTAACAATATGAAAGACGAGATAACCAGAGACATGATTTTATTAGGTAAAAAGAGAATTTCTGAACTAAACCCTGATAATATTGTATATAGATAAATAATTAATATAATATATAAGACCCAAAATGAGATTAGCAAAAAATTTAGATAGATTAGGCACAGAGACAGCTTTTAGTGTTCTAGCTGAGGCTAAACGATTAGAGGCACAAGGTAAAGAGATGATTCATTTAGGATTAGGTCAGCCTGATTTTATGACACCCAAACATATTATGGACGCTGCTAAGAAAGCAATAGATGACGGTCATCATGGTTACGTATTAGCCAACGGAGTTCTTGAATGCAGACAATCGGTATCAAGAAAAATTAAAAGTTTATATAAAAAAGATGTAGATCCGGAAAGAATCATGATTATGCCTGGTGGAAAACCTACAATGTATTTTGCTATACAAATGATAGGTGAAACTGGTGCAGAAATTATACATCCAACCCCGGGATTTCCAATCTACGAGTCTATGATAAATTATACTGGAGCAAAGGCAGTTCCTTATGATCTAACTAAAGAAAAAGATTTAAAATTTGATCCTGAAAAAATACTCTCACTTATAACAGATAAAACACGATTATTAATTTTAATAAACCCCAATAACCCAACTGGGAGTTTTGTTGAAAAACCAGCAGTAGACTTTTTAGCAGAAGGTTTAAAAAAACATCCCCACGTTACAATACTTAGTGATGAAATTTATAGTAGACAAATATATGACAATAAAGAAATGCCAACTTTTTTTAATTATCCCGATCTTCAAGAAAGATTAATAGTTTTAGATGGTTGGAGTAAAGCTTACTCAATGACTGGATGGAGAATGGGTTGGAGTGTATGGCCAGAAAAATTAATACCGCACGTAACAAAATTAGCAATAAATAGTTTTTCATGTGTTAATGCACCATCGCAGTTTGCTGGAATAGCTGCACTAGATGGCCCTGATGATGCAATTCATCACATGATGAAAAAATTTGATCAAAGAAGAAAACTAATACATAAATTATTAAATAATTTACCAGGTGTGACTTGTAGTATGCCGGGTGGGGCTTTTTACGCTTTTCCTAATGTAAGCGGAACAGGAATGAGTGGATCAGAATTTTCAAAAAAATCTATGCACGATGCAGGTGTAGCAATTGTCCCAGGAACAGCTTTTGGAAAAACATCTACAGATTTTGTACGTTTTAGTTTTGCCGCTTCGCAGGATAATATAAGTAAAGCTTTAGATAAAATAAGTAAAATGTTAGGATGATTTTTTGAATTATAGGAGATTAAAAAAAATTTAATTTATGTCACAACTTCAAATGCCAAAAATAGATAATAAAACACTTGATAAAAAAGATTTTTATGTGAGTGAAATAAAAAAAATTATTGTCAAAAAAGAAAATGTGTTATCAGATAAAGATGAAATAAGGCCATACGAGACTGATGCATTGACTGCCTATAGAGAGATGCCAATGATAGTTGTGTTACCAGAAACAATAGATCAAGTAAGTTCAATTTTAAAATTTTGTAATGAAAATAAAATAAAAGTTGTTCCAAGGGGCGCTGGAACAGGACTTTCTGGCGGTTCTTTGCCTTTAAAAGATTGTGTGCTAATGAGCATGAGTAAATTTAACAAGATAATTGAGGTTGATTACATTAATAGATGTGTAAAAGCTCAACCTTGTGTAACTAATCTAGCAATAACACATGCTGTTCAGGATAAAGGTTTTTATTATGCGCCTGACCCATCCAGTCAAATGGCATGTTCTATTGGTGGAAATGTTGCAGAAAATTCTGGCGGGGTACACTCTCTAAAATATGGTGCAACTACTAACAATATTCTTGGAATTCAAGTTGTTTTTATGGATGGCACAATTGCTACTTTTGGAGGAAAAACAATGGACTCTGAGGGCTACGATTTTATGGGCTTAATGACTGGCTCTGAAGGATTGCTCGGGGTGATTACAGAAGTTACCGTAAAAATTCTGAGAAAACCAGAAACTGTTAAAACCTCTCTGATAGGATTTAGATCAATCGACGATGCTGGAAATAGTGTTTCAGAAATCATTTCGACAGGTTGCATACCTGCTGGAATGGAAATAATGGACAAGGCTTTAACAAAGGCCACCGATGATCATGTTAAGGCAGGTTATCCGACAGATGCCGAAGCTATGATGATAGTAGAATTTGACGGAACAGAGAGCGAAGTTGACGAATATATGGACAAAGTAAAATCTATTTGTGAAAAAAATAAATCATCAAGTTTCAAAATAAGCAAATCGGAGGATGACAGAAAAAGATTTTGGGCTGGAAGAAAAGCGGCTTTTCCGGCTTGCGGTGTTTTAGCACCAGATTATCTTTGTATGGACGGCTCAATACCTAGAAGTAAATTAGCTGAAGTACTAAAAGAAATAAGTAGATTATCAAAAAAATATAATCTTCCTGTTGCAAATGCTTTCCACGCTGGCGATGGGAATCTTCATCCACTTATAATGTTTGACGCTAACGATAAGGAGTCTCTAAGAAAAACAGAGGAATTTGGAGCAGAAATTTTAAAGTATTGTGTAAAAGTTGGTGGTGCTTTAACAGGAGAGCATGGTGTAGGAATTGAAAAAAGAGAGTTGATGTGTGAAGCTTTTAATGACACTGATATTCAGCAGCAACTAAAGATTAAGTTTTCTCTTGATCCAAATTCTCTTCTTAACCCTGGTAAAGTTTACCCAATTTTAAGAAAATGCGCAGAGGAAGGTAGAGTTCATGTCCATCAAGGAAAAACAAAATTCCCAGACATCCCTAGATTTTAGTAGTTTATCAAAGTTTAAACCTAAGTCAGAAAAAGAGATAGCAGAATTTGTAAGATTTTGTCATTCAAAAAATATTCCTATTGAAGTTATTGGATCTGGATCCAAAGCTAAAATTGGAAGAAATTTTCAGTCAGAAAAGATTCTGGATTTGTCTGAATATTCAGGAATCATAAAGTATGAACCTGAAGAACTCTATATAAAAGTAAAATCAGGCACATCTATAAAAGAAATTAATCAAACACTTGACAAATTTAATCAACAATTAGCATTTGAACCAAATAATTTTGGATATTTATTTAAAGGCTCTGATAATCCTGGAACTATTGGCGGGGTCATCTCAACAAATTTATCGGGTCCGAGAAGATTTAAAGTCGGTAGCGCGAGAGACCATGTTTTGGGCATCAGAGTAGTCAATGGTCGCGGTGAAGTTATTAAATCAGGTGGTACAGTGGTAAAAAATGTTACAGGTTATGATCTATCAAAAGTCATTACTGGTTCGTATGGAACTTTAGCAATTATATCGGAAATTTCAATTAAGGTTTTACCAAAACCCTCTTCTGTAAAAACGTTAATTGTTCACAATGCTCAATTAAAAAAATCTTTAGAGTATCTTAATATTTCTCTTTCATCATCGTCAGATGTGTCAGGAGGAGTTTTTTATCCAGAATATTTTAAAGATCAATTTTCATTAAACGACTTGACTAACAAAGGTCCAATAACAGCTATAAGAGTTGAGGGTGTGTCTTCATCGATAGATAAAAGACTAAATTCTCTAAAAAAAGAATTAGGTTTATTAAGCAATGAGGTAAATTACCTTACTGATGACCAATCAAAAATTTTTTGGAAAAATACTCAAGAATTAAAAGTATTTAATAATACTAAGAAAAACATAATTAGGGTCGTAGTTCCACCTTCTAAAGCTCTAAATACAATAAATAACTTGAAAAAATTCTTTACAAGGTATTTTATTGACTGGGGAGGCAATTTAATTTGGATAGAAATGGAAAAGATAAACTCAGAAATTCTGAAAGAACTTAATAGAGTTATCGAGAATAATGGAGGATACTACACAATGTTAAAATTAGATGATGGACTTAAAGCAAGTGTGGATATCTTCAAAACTGACTCAGTTAAGTATAACTTAAGTGAAAAGTTAAAAATTAGCTTTGATCCTAAAAGAATACTAAATCCTGGAAAAATGTATAGCGGTATATAATGCAAACATCCTTTGACAATAAACAACTAAACGACTCTGAAAATAAATCAAGCGAACAGATTATAAGAAAATGTGTTCATTGTGGAATGTGCAACGCTACATGCCCAACTTATAAAGTTTTAGGTGACGAATTAGATGGTCCTAGAGGCAGAATATATTTAATAAAAGATATGCTTGAGAACAACAAACCAGCAAATGAAAAAATAGTTAAACATATAGACAGATGTCTATCATGTTATGCTTGTATGACGACATGTCCATCTGGTGTAAACTATATGCACTTAATTGACCACGGCAGAAATCATGTTGAGAGAACCTATAAGAGGCCATTTTTTCAAAAGATATTTAGGGAAGCTTTATCAATCGTTCTCCCTCGCCCAAGTCTATTTAGAGTTTTAACATTTTTCACTAAATTAATAATTCCTTTTAAGTTTATATTGCCAAAATTTATCAAAAATTCATTATCTTTAATTCCAAAAAAAATTAATAAAAAAAGATTTAAAGATCAGAAAATTTATAAATCTACAACAGGAAAGACCATTTCCAGGGTTGCGTTACTTACGGGATGCGTACAAAGAGTCTTAACACCAGAAATAAATGACGCAACGATTGAAGTATTAAATCGACATTCCGTTGAGGTAGTCGTAATAAATGAGATAGAATGCTGCGGTTCACTAAACCATCACCTAGGAAAAGAAAACAAAGCTCATAAGTCATTCAAAGAAAATATAAATTATTGGTATGATGAATACTTAAATAATGGCCTAGATGCAATCATAAGCAACACCTCTGGCTGCGGAACAACCCTTAAAGATTATGGTTTTATTTTTAGAGACGATCTTGAATTTAAAAAAAAAGCAAAAAAAATATCCGAACTAACAAAAGATATTACAGAATTTTTATTGAATAGTTTAAAACTAAACTACGTAAATAATGATGGAAAAAAATATAAGATTGCTTATCATTCTGCTTGTTCAATGCAACACGGCCAAAAGGTTCATAATGAACCAATAGAACTATTAAGGAAGACAGGTAATTCAGTTTTCGAGATACCAGAAGGTCACCTGTGTTGTGGATCGGCAGGCACATACAACATTCTTCATCAAGATATTGCAAAAAAATTATTAAAGGAAAAGGTAAGTAATATAAATAAAGTCTCTCCCGATTTTATTTCTACTGGTAATATAGGGTGTATTACGCAAATATCCTCAGGCACCAACATACCAATAATACATACTGTTGAAGTTATTAATTGGTTAACAGGAGGAAACAAACCTGCAAATATTAAGAATTTATGAAAAAAATATTTCTAACAAGAAAACTGCTTAAAGAAAATGAGGAAAAATTAAGTAGTTTATTTAAAATAGTTGCTAACAAAGAAGACAAGCAGTATTCGTCTGATGAAATTATAGAAGGGTCTAAAGAATGTGACGGAATTTTAAGCTCAGTATCAGATAAATTTGATAGAAATGTTATTTCAAAATTGTCGAATAATATTAAAATAATTGCAAACGGTGCAGTAGGTTTTGGGAATATCGACATTACTGCTGCAAAAGATAAGGGAATTTTAGTTACAAATACTCCGGACGTTTTAACTGATGCTACTGCTGATATAGCTATTCTTTTGCTACTTGGTGCATCTAGAAGAGCCTTTGAGGGAAGAATAGCAGCAGAAAAACAAGATTGGAAATGGTCTTTTGATTTTCTATTAGGCAAGCAAATGTCTAATAAAAAATTAGGGATATTAGGCATGGGAAGAATAGGTAGGGCTGTTGCAAAAAGAGCAAGAGGTTTTAATATGGAAATTCATTATCACAATAGAGAGCAATTGCCAAAAGAATTAGAGGAGGGGGCAATATATCACAAAGATATAAAGTCACTTTTTTCTCAAAGTGAATTCCTTTCAATTAACTGCCCAGCTACACCTGAAACAACAAATATTGTAAATGCCGATTCTATTAATCACTTAAAAGATAATTGTGTTGTTGGAAATTCCGCAAGAGGAGATGTCGTTAATGATGGCGATATGATTAAAGCGCTAAAATCTGAAAAAGTTTTTGCTTATGGTTTAGATGTTTATAATGGAGAACCAAAAATTCACTCAGATTATTTAAAGTTAAAAAATATCTTTCTTCTTCCACATCTAGGAAGTGCCACAAAAAGAACGAGATGGGATATGTTATACAGAGCAACAAAAAATCTAGAAATGTTTTTTAAAGGTAAAAAACCCCAAGATTTAGTAAATTAATACAATTTCAGATTGTATTATAATTTTAATTACTTGCAGACTCTCAATTAAGTTTATGCTTAAATAATTATTATTAATTAATAATTAAGGAGCACATATGTCTAAAAAAAGAAAAGGAGTAAGAACTCCATCAAGACGTAAGTTCTTTAAAGTAGCTGCAGCAACAGGTGCAGCAGCAGCAGCAACAGTTGCAATGCCTAATATTGCACTTGGAGCTCCAAAAACTTTAAAGATGCAAGCGGCTTGGCCTTCTGGTGCTAACATATTTTTTGAAATGGCAGGAGACTATGCCAAAATGGTTCAAGATATGTCAGGCGGTGAACTTAAAGTTGACCTTCAGCCAGTAGGTGCAGTAGTAAAAACTTCAGAGATCGGACAAGCGGTAAGTTCTGGGGTTTTAGATATGGGACACTGGGTAACTGCATACTGGTATGGTAAAAATCCAGCTGCATCATTATTCGGAACAGGTCCATCATACGGTCTATCATCACAAGAAGTGATGGGTTGGATTGAGTATGGCGGTGGTAGAAAGTTATACGAAGAAACTCTATCAAAAGTAGGTTTTGATTACATCGGTTTCTTTCATATGCCAATGCCAGCACAGCCTTTTGGTTGGTTCAAAAAGAACGTAACAAAAGTGTCTGATGTAAAAGGTATGAAGTATAGAACTGTAGGATTAGCTACAAACGTTCTTACAGCAATGGGAATGGTAGTAAGACAATTACCAGGTGGTGAAATTCAACCTGCTATGAAAACAGGTTTGATCGAAGCTGCTGAGTTTAATAACCCTACTTCAGACTCTCAATTTGGTATGCAGGACGTATCTAAACATTATCACTTGGGAAGTTTCCACCAATCTCAAGAAATGTTTGAGATACCAATTAATAAGAAGACATTTAACGGTTTAGAGCCTAAACATCGGGCGATACTGAAAAATGCTGCTTATGCTGCAAACTCAGATAACTACTTTAAGGCTCTTGTGAGATACTCAGCTGACTTATCTAAATTGATGAACCAACACAAAGTAAACGTTTATCAAACTTCAGATTCGATTTTGGGTGAGCAATTAAAAGGATGGGATAAAGTTATTGGTGATTTCACTAAAAAAGATCCTTTCTTTAAGAAAATTGTAGATTCTCAGAAGTCTTATGCTAAGAGGGTAATGAAATACTTATTGATGAACCAGCCTAATTACAGACTGGCTTATGAAAATGAGTTTGGAAGCTTAGGAAAAGTAAAAATTTAATATTATTTACAAATAAAATTAGGGGGGCTTTGTGCCCCCCTTTTTTTATAGCATTTGATCTATAATTATATTAGTTTTATCTTATGAGGGAATTTATCTATTTTGCTGACCATTTAAGCACATCTGCTGGAAAAGCATTTTCATGGTTAATAGTAATTTTGATGGGTGGAACTTGTTATGAAGTTTTCATGGCAAAGGTTTTTAACGCTCCTACACTATGGAATTTTGATTTTAGTTTACAAATGTATGGGGCTATATTTATGATGGCTGGTGCATATACACTATCAACAGAGGCCCATGTCAGAGGGGATGTTATTTACAGATTATTTAAGCCAAGAACTCAAGGCTACATAGACCTAGTTCTTTATTTCCTTTTCTTTTTTCCTGGCGTACTTGCTCTAGCTTTTTATGGCTATGAATATGCTGCACTGGCTTGGAAAATAAAAGAAACAAGTTGGAATAGCCCTGCACAAATACAGATTTATATGGCAAAAGCATTAATCCCAGCGGCTGGTGTACTATTAATAATTCAAGGAATAAGCGAGGTGTTCAGATCAATAATTTGTATTAAGACAGGACATTGGCCTTCTCGTATGGTAGTTGCAGAAGAAACTGAAAAAATACTTATGAGAACTTCTCAAGACGAGGATCAAAAAGATGTTATTTAGCTTAACAAACCCAGAGATAGCAATTTTCATGATGGCAATATTTTTATTTGCCGTTCTTTTAGGTTTTCCAATAGCCTTTACTTTGATGGCGATGGGGGTTGGATTTGGTTATTATGCTTACTACGATCCAACAAGAATGGAGCACCTTTTAGATAATAGAATTTTTCAATTGTTTGTTCAAAATACATATACTGTAATGGACAACACTGTCTTAACAGCAGTTCCGCTATTTTTGTTCATGGGTTATCTAGTAGAGAGAGCAGGTATAGTCTCTAGACTGTTTTTTGCAATAAGATTGGCATCACATAGATTACCAGCATCTATGGCAGTAGCCGCTCTTATAACTTGTGCATTATTTTCTACTGCCACCGGTATTATTGGAGCAGTGGTAACACTGATGGGGTTATTAGCTTGGCCCGCAATGGTTAAAGCTGGATATGATAAAAAGTTTGCCTCAGGAGTAATATGTTCAGGCGGTTGTTTAGGAATTTTAATCCCGCCAAGCATAATGTTAATTGTGTATTCTGTTATCGCACAATTGTCACCGCTCAGGTTGTTTGCTGCCGCGATATTTCCTGGACTACTTCTAGCAGGTTTGTACATAGGTTATGCGATTACTCGAGCTTACTTAAACCCATCTATTGCACCAAAACCTCCCAAAGAGGAGATACCACCAACAGCCGTAATAATGAAAGAAGTTTTAGTGTCTTTCTTACCGTTATTCTCTTTAATAATTTTAGTTTTAGGGACTATTTTGGGTGGACTCGCAACTCCCGCTGAGGCTGCCGCCGTAGGGGCATTCGGTTCACTAATATTATCTTATTTCTATAAGACATTAAAATGGAAGAATTTTAAAGAGTCTGTCTTTTTAACAGCAAAGACTACTGCTATGATAATGTGGTTATTCATTGGCTCGTGGACATTCGCTTCAGTATTTTCGTATCTAGGTGGACACGAGGTTTTCGAACATTTTTTTAAGTCTATGAATCTTGCGCCATGGCAGTTTTTAGTAATAACTCAATTAATAATATTTTTGTTAGGATGGCCACTTGAATGGACAGAAATTTTAATAATCTTTGTTCCGATATTCTTACCACTTGTAGAATTTTTTGGAGTAAATCCGTATTTCTTTGCTATGCTAATTGCTTTAAATTTACAAACTTCTTTCTTAACACCTCCTATGGCCATGTCCGCTTATTATCTAAAAGGAGTTCAGACAAAAAATGTTGAATTAATGGAAATATTTAGTGGGATAATGCCCTTTTTATTAATTGTAATTTTGGCAATGGTTTTGATGTATTTATTTCCCGGTATAGCTTTGTGGCTTCCTGAAACTTTATTTTCTAACTAGCATTGTATGGATAACATCATCTCACTTTCGGCTAATGAGCTAGTTGAAAAATTGAAGTCAGGTGAGATTTCCTGTCTAGAAGCATGTAAAGCTTATATAAATAGAATCAATAAATTTGAAAAAGAAGTTAAGGCTTGGGCTTACATAGACAAAAAAACTATTCTAGAAAAAGCAGAGGAGAAAGATGAATTTAGGAAATCTGGAAAACCCTTAGGCCCCTTACATGGATTACCTATTGGTGTAAAAGACATTATAGGCACAGAAGATATGCCAACAGAATGTGGAACTTCTTTAAGGAAAGGTATGCCTGAAAGTTCAGATGCTGAGGTAGTAAATTTATTAAAAATTTCTGGAGCAATAATTATGGGTAAAACAGTGACAACTGAATTAGCTTATTTCGATCCAGGTAAAACAACCAATCCACATGACAAAACTAGAACACCCGGCGGGTCATCAAGTGGATCGGCAGCAGCTGTTGCAGCTTTTATGTCTCCATTAACAATTGGGTCACAAACTAAAGGCTCAATAATAAGACCAGCTTCATATTGCGGCGTTGTTGGTTACAAACCATCTTTTGGTTTAATTTCTAGAAACGGTGTTTTAAAACAATCTTCAAAATTAGATCATATAGGAGTATTCGGTAAAAATGTATTAGATGTTGCGCTTTTGGCAAAATCATTAATTAAAAAAGATTTATATGATAAGGACACGTTACACTACTCAGCTGAAAATATGTTAGACGAATGTAGAAAAGGTCCTCATTTCGAACCAAAGTTTATATTTTATAAGACTAAAAATTGGAAAAATATAGATAAAGTTTCTCAGAAAGCTTTTGAGTTTTTAATAAAAAAATTTAAAAAAAATATAGAAATATTTGATGAACCTTCATACTTTAAAGAAATTCACCTCCATCATCAGGTTATACATGAAACAGATATGGCGAATAGTTTTCAAAAATTTTATAAAGACTCAAAAAAAAAATTAGGAAAAAAATTAATCGAGGCCATAGAAAGAGGAATGACATATTCTGCAAACCAGTATACAGAAGCTGTAGATTTTATGGAGCAAAGTTATAGATCTTACAGTGAAGTTTTTGAAGATTATCATGGAATTCTCACTCCTTGCTCAACTGGAGTTGCAGATAAAGGTTTAAAATCAACTGGTAGCCCAGAGTTTTGTACAATTTGGACTTACATGGGTTTACCCTCTATTTCATTACCTTTACTAACTGGGCAAAATAATTTACCATTGGGTGTTCAATTAGTTGGTGATAAACTTGACGATCTAAGATTTCTTGGAACAGCCAATTGGTTAGAAAAGAATTGTAAAGATAAATGAACAAAATTACGACTTTAGTTGGATGTGGAATAGCAATAGCTTTTCTATTAGGCTTGGCGACAACATTAACAAGATCTCCAATGATTGGTTTTAAGGATGTTTTGCCAGTTTACATTCTTATGGGTATAGTTATTGTCATGATGCTTTATGAAGCTTTCTTTGACAAAAAAAACTAGTTACTTTCCATACTTATTACTATTTACTCAGCCAATTTTTATGGCAACCAACACCATTGTAGCTAGAGGAGGAGTAGAATACGTGCCTCCAATATCTCTAGCATTTTGGAGATGGTTTACAGTTTTTTTAATTTTATTTCCCTTTTTCTTTAATGAAATTTATCAAAAGAGAAAAATTATTAAAAAAGAATTCTTAAAATTATTTTTTCTAGGCGCAATGGGCTGCGGAGTATGTGGAGCGTTCCCATTTATTGCAGGGCTAAGTACATCAATGGCCAACATGGGCATAATTTATACCTCATCACCTGTTTTTATAATTTTATTATCAATTTTATTTTTTAACGAAAAAATTAGTTTTAACAGAGTATTTGGATTAGTTATTTGCTTAGTAGGCGTGTTTATAATTATATCCAAAGGAAACTTAAATTTCTTTTTAAAATTTAAGTTTACGTCAGGAGACATTTGGATGATAGGAGCAGCATTGGGCTGGGCACTCTATTCTATTTATTTATTGAATTGGAAAAGCAAATTTAGTCTAATGACAAGATTTACATTAATAGCATTTTTTGGATTTATTTCTCTTCTACCCTTTCATATTTTAGGAAGTATTTTTTTTTCGGAAAGTTATTATTTTTCAAAAACTTATTATGACAGAAACTTTTTTTTCTGGGTTTTATTTGCAGCGATCTCACCAAGCATAATAGCTTTCACGCTATATTCTAGATTACAAAAACATGTAGGAGCCTCGTTAGCTGGATTTACTTTATATCTATTTGCAATCTACGGTGCCATATTTGGAATAATTTTTTTTAATGAAATATTAATGCTTTTTCATTATTTGGGAGCCGCTTTTGTATTCTCAGGTGTTTATATAGCAAGAAAAATAATTTAAGAATCATGAAATTCTCAACTTTATTAATCTCCTTAATTGTAATTTATTTTATCATTATTGCTTATATGTATCTTAATCAGAGAAAACTTTTATACTTACCAAGTGAAAATAACTATTTAGATGATGAGATACAATTTGAATTTAAAGAAGTATTTATTGAGGTTGAAAATAATTTAAGTCTTAAATCCTGGTTAATTGAAAAAGATTTGAATAAATATAAAACACTTGTTTTTTTTCATGGAAATGCGGGTAATTTATCCAATAGAACTTACAAATTAAATCAATTAAGTAAATTTAAACTAAATATATTAATCTTAGCCTACAGAGGTTTTAGTGGAAACAATGGTGAGCCAAGTGAAAAAAATTTATACAATGATGCAAAAAAAACAGTTGGATGGCTAAATTCAAAAGGAGTCAAAAATACAAATATAATTCTTTATGGTGAGTCATTAGGCACTGGAGTTGTAGTTGAATTAGGTCAGCAAAATAACTTTAGTGGATTAATATTAGAATCTCCATTTACGTCAATGGAAGATGCGGCTAGAAACATTTATCCATGGCTACCTGTAAAATATTTATTAAAAGATAAATATGACTCAAAAAATAAAATAGCCAAGATAAATACACCAATCTTAATTATGCATGGAAAACAGGACAGAATAGTTCCATTTCGTATGGGAAAAAAATTATATGATTTGGCAAATAAACCCAAGTTTTCTTTTTTTACCGATAATGACGATCATATGATGGAATTTAATGAAAAACTTTTAAAATCCATAGAAGATTTTTTAGGAATCGATTCCCAATAGCGCTTTTGAAAAATACTCGGCTTTAAAGGGCTGCAAGTCGTCTTCTTTCTCTCCCATTCCAATGGCAACAATAGGTAAATTAAATTTTTTACAAATAGCCAGCACTATCCCGCCTTTTGCGGTGCTATCGAGTTTAGTTATAATTAAGCCGGTTAAATCGTGAATTTTAGAAAATTCCTCTACTTGATTTAATGCATTTTGACCAGTGGTTGCGTCTAAAACTAAAATCACCTCATTAGGAAATTTTTCATCAATTTTCTTTAAAACATTAATTATTTTTTTATACTCTTCCATAAGATTTTTTTTATTTTGTAATCTTCCAGCAGTATCTATCAAAGCAATGTCGATTTGATTTTTTTTTGC
>MDTB01004889.1_pt1 | contig 26327 bp, 20 predicted proteins | sample 811161 | NCBI WGS metagenome assembly MDTB01 (sample SAMN05326650, study PRJNA326480) | marine metagenome | isolation source: seawater | place: Mediterranean Sea | collected 2009 | reverse complement strand
TATTTATGCTTTTTTTAAACATGTTCTATGCAGATTTAATTGTTCCCATTTTTAATAAATTAACCCCTTTAGAAGATGGAGAACTAAGAAAAAAAATTGAAGCTTATTCTAAAAAAGTTGGTTATTCCTTAAAAAGTATTTTTGTAATTGATGGTTCTAAACGCTCATCTAAGGCAAATGCTTTTTTTAGTGGACTTGGTCCAAGAAAGACAATTGCTTTATATGATACTTTAATCGAAAAACATACTGACGAGGAATTAGTTTCTGTCCTTGCACATGAGGTCGGACATTACAAGAAAAAACATATTTTATATTCTATAATTATTACAATTTTTCAATTGGGCATAATGTGTTATTTATTTGAAATCTGCATGCAATACGATTTAATTGCCAATTCATTAGGATCTTTAACTATGAATTTCCACATTGGAATAATTGCATTTAGTTTTTTGTATTCTCCGATTGGCTTAATCACAGGTATTTTTATGAATATTTTGAGTAGAAAAAATGAATTTGAGGCTGATGAATATGCGAAGGAGACCTATAATGGAAATGCTTTAAGTTTGGCTTTAAAAAAACTCTCAGTTGATTCTTTATCTAATCTTTACCCGCACCCCCTGTATGTTTTTATTCATTATTCTCACCCACCTTTAATAAAAAGGTTAAAGGCACTAAATAAAAAAACCCCACTTTCATGAGGTTTTAATTTTTTCGTTAATCTTCAATTTCGTCAATAGGGTCTGTTTCATAAGCTTTAGATATGTCCTTTCGGTCATAATAGTTGTATGCACCCTTTATCATTCCATCATCATTAAACCACAATACAGAGTGGTTTCTGATGGTATACTCTTCACCCGAAAATGACTTGTAAGAATAAGGAGACCATCTCATTAAAAATTGACCTTGCTCCCCTGATGTTGCAAGAATAATCGGAGGCTCTTCATCACCTCCAGAGTCCATTTTCATTTCATCCCATAAACTGAAAACATAATTGAAGCCTTGTCTTGCTTCTTCTTTTCCTTCAAATTTTTCACCATTTGGAAAAACCCACTCCATATCATCAGTGAATAGCTCTAACATTGTTTCAACATCCTTATTTTCAAATGCGTTTTTCATAATCTGAGCCTTTTCCTCAAGCGGGGAATAATCAATAATGGTTGCTCCGTTAACTCCACAATCACATTCTTCACAAGATGTAAATAATAGTGGAAGGATCATTATTGCTAATAGAATTTTTTTCATTTTATTTAATTTAAATTATTAATCTTTCAATATATAAATTATTTTTTTTCAAAATATCCTTTTAATTTATTTTTCTCAACCTTATCATAATCAAAATATTGACCATTAATAGCAATATAAATACCATTTTTAAGTGTTTGGACAAAAGACAATGCACTACCAAGATTAAAAAAACCATCTGAGGAACTTCCAAATGCATAAGGTATCATTGCACCAGTTAAAACAATGGTTTTATTTTTAATTTTTTTTGCAATTTTTTTTGCCGTATTTACCATAGTGTCTGTACCATGAGTTATAACAATTCTTGAAGATTTAGTTTTTTTGCATTCGTCAATTATTTTTTCAATGTCTTTTTGGGTCATTTCAAGGCTGTCAATCATCATTAAAGTTTTAACATTAACATTTAAACGGCACTTACTTCTTTCTAGCATTTCTGGGATATGAGTCTTTTCAAAAAATAAATCACCAATGATGTGATTATAGCTTTTGTCAAATGTTCCGCCAGTAATTAAAATCTGAATCATTAATTCTTTCGATAAATTATATATTAATAAAGATATTATTAATATTATAAATTAAATTAAATAATATTTACATGTCAATTATAAGATTTCAATTCATGTTAATATCATTTGAAAAAACCCAAAATCTGATTAAAACTTTTGAATTCTATATAAGAAATTGTAGATTTAAGAATGAAGTTTTCAAATAGATATGTCCAATTTGTAATTGGCTACATTGCTTTTTCGTTTTCAGTACTACAAGGGCTTAGTTTTTTAATAACTAGTTATGGAATTAGCCCCAAGATTCTTGATTTTGTTCTTTTTTCGTTAGTAATGGGATTTTTATCCTTCATGATTTCAAGTATAATTAAGTCTATACCCAAGATCCCAAATCTTAAAAATATAGATAAATTAAATTTTAAAACTAACTCCTCCTACTTGAATATTGCTCTAACCATTTTGGTTGGCGTTTTTTTTATCTACTACTACAGTGCCAATAAAACAAAAGATAAATTAATTGAAATTAAACTTCCTGAAATTATTAGTGCTTACGAGTCTAATAAACTTTTGTATGTGTATCAGGAAATAATTTCATTGAGAAATAATAATATCACAAACCCCATTTTAGATAATTACTTCCAAAAAGTTACTACTGATGTAGATATTGTATCACAGCCCGAAGGATATGATGTTTATATGGATTTATTAAATGACTCGATACAGAATTGGATTTATTTGGGCAAATCTCCTATATATAATGTAAGTATCCCAAATCTTAGGTTTGATTTAAAGTTTAAACGTGATAATCAGGAGTACATTCAGAGATCAAATTATTGGGTGCTTAATAGAGGTAGAGTGTATGGAATGCCGGAAAATACAGATTATGATAAAGAAAAATTCAAGCTTATTTTAGGAGGTAAAAAAACTTTACAATATCCAGGATTAGATCATTATCCAGCTATTGAGATAGGCCCTTATTTGATATCAAAATTTGAGGTCACAAATAAAGATTTTTTAGAATTTGTTCTTGACTCGGGTTACAAGAATCCAAAATACTGGGAATTTGCGATCAAAGAAAATCCAAATTTCATGTCAGAAATAGCAATAAATTTTATTGATAAATTTGGGAAACCTGGACCTTCAAATTGGTCATATGGCTTGTACCCTGACGGACAAGAAAAGTTTCCAGTTACAGGCATATCTTGGTATGAGGCAATGGCGTATGCAAATTATAAAGGAATGTCTTTGCCAAATGTTTATCAATGGGCAGCAGCAGCAACTTTAAGTTCCTCTAGCGCTTTTATGTATAATAGTAATTTTAGTCAGAACCAGCTAATTGAGGCTGGTTCAAGCGAAAACTCAAACTATTACGGATTATATGACATTGCAGGAAACGTAAGGGAGTGGATTGTAAATTCATTAAGTGACGATAGCTCCATTAAAGGAATTTTAGGAGGAAGTTTTAAAGATGAGCCATATTATTATAATGATTATTTTGGTCAAACTTCAATGGATCGTAGTATAGGCAACGGTATAAGACTTGTAAAAAATCTTACGAGTGAATATAAATCAAATGAAAATGCAAATGATCAATATTATGTCAAGGTTAGAGATTTTCTGAATGAAGAAAATGTTTCTGATGATGTTTTTGAAATATTTAAGTCACAGTTTGATTATCCAGAAAAAGATTTAAACATTGTTCATGAAACCCTTGATTATGGTTTTTCATCACTTGCTGTTGAAAAATTTACTATAGAGGCAGCATATGATGATGAAAAGCTTCCTGGATATGTTTTTTATGACAAAAATATTGAGAGGCCATATAAACCAATAATATATTTTCCAGGTTCAAATTCGATTAATACAGACTCTTTCGAATCTGGAATTGAAAATAGAATGAAGCAGTATTCATACTTGCTAACCGAAGGATATGCGATAATACATCCAATTTATAAAAGTACCTATGAACGAAGGGATAATATTAGAAGCGATTATCCTGATGAGTCAGATGAATACAAAAAAGCTGTCATAAGTTGGGGTAAAGACTACAAAAGATCAATAGACTATATAGAGTCAAGAGAAGATATGGACATAAATAAATTATCGTATTATGGTGTTAGTTGGGGAGGTTCAATAGCCAATATTTTATTAGCAATAGATAATAGAGTCAAAAATTCAGTTTTATTGGTTGCAGGATTAGAGTTTCAAACTTGTAAGAAGGAGGTTGATAAATTTTATTACACTCCCAGAATTGAGATCCCAGTTTTAATGCTAAATGGTAAGTTTGATCACTTTTTTCCACTTGAGACTTCTCAAATACCAATGTTTAAATTATTAGGCACAAAAGAAAATGATAAAAAGCATTTTGTGTACGAGACAGGTCATTATGTTCCTCGTGAGATTTTAATCAAAGAGCATTTAGAGTGGTTAGATAAATATGATAATTAATATTTTAAAAACTATAAATTATAAAAACAATTTACAAGGGTCATTAACTCAGTTGGTTCAGAGTGCTACCTTGACAGGGTAGAAGTCACTGGTTCGAATCCAGTATGACCCACTATATTTTAAAAGGAAATATTAAATTTTACGAATCCAATTCCAGATAAACCCGAGCTTAATATTGAATTACTATTGTCAATTGGACTATTATCAACATCTTTTATCTCTGTTAATCTTAAGAAGAAACCAGGTTCGGTAGAAATTGAAAAACTATTACTGAAGAAAAATTCGGCTCTTAAAAAAGGTATTGCTGCAAACTCATAATATTTTCTTTCAGATGTATATGAATTCGTGTGAATAAACGCTGCATCAACTCCATAGCTAAATTTCCATTTATCGGCTTTTTTAAATAAAAAATCAATCCCTGGCTTTAATCCTATACGAATTTCATTTTCTTCTTCATAAAAATACTTAAAGCCTAATCTTAGATGTTTTTTATCACTTATCTTTCTCCTGTAAACTAAATTAAATGTATTTGCATCTGAACTGAATAGTGCCGGAATTAAATCATCAGCATTTAAACTAATTTGATTATTATTTTCTTGGGCATTTAAAACAAAAGAAGAAAATAAATAAATTACGACAATGAGTGTTTTTCTAGTCATCCAGCCTGTTAGTATATCTGGCTATTATTCCCTCGAGTGTCTCAACAAAATCATCCCCGTTTATTCCGATACCTGAAAATTCTTCTACATTTGTTGTCGTTCCATCCATAAAAACCATATTAAAGTAATAATCTTCATTTGAATCCTCTTGAACTTCAATTTCACCTAAAAGAGTATTTCCATTATAAACTTCAACATCGATAAAATTATTTAACTGAACAATAGAGGGATCATCTAATGCGAATAAATATTCTGAGTCTATATCGATATCAAACAATATATTGTTCATCGTAAAATTTATTTCAATAAAGTCAATATCTGTATCTTCAAGATTTTCATAATCAGTTGAAAGAAGTTTAACCCTTGCATCAATTTCAGTTATACAGCCAAAGCTGTTAGTTAAGGAGTATACTATATTGAAATCATCATCATTTAATTTGTCAATTGAAATATCGTGAGTAAAAGGATTCATATATATGCTTAGGTTAACATCATCAGGAATTGGAATTTCTCCTGACATGGAATATTCAACGTCTAGAACATTGACTGAAAACATTAATTCATTACTGTGAACCATCTCTAAATAAAGAGATGTTGGGATATATATTGGGTCTTCAATAGGCATTAATTCTTCTTCAAAATTTGTTAGGGATATATAACTGTCATTAGAATTTGAATTTGTAAACATTGGAAAATTTAATCTTATTTGAGAATTTGAGTTTGATGTTGACCATGATTGATTTTGATCATTATAATTATATTCGCCGAAATAGTTAGATATATTTAAAGGAGTTTCTGGGTAATCTGAATCAATCAATGGTTGGTAATTTGGAATATCTTCGATTGCCTCTATCATAATTTCATGAAAATCAGAATTATCTTCGTCAACATTATCATAAATATTAATTAAAAGATCAGAAAAATTTCCTGATTCAAGAGCAGCGATACAGTCTAATAAACTTTGAATTCCATCTTCAACAAGAATCTGATCTTCTTCAGCAGTATTACTGGAATTTTCCGAATTATCTTCATTATCATTATTGTCAATTGGATCATTTGGATCAATATCAACTGATTCATTTTCACAGCTCAATGCAAAAATTAGGGAGAGTAAACAAAAGAAATATCTCATTTTTTTTAAATTAATTGAAATGCAATATATATTTTTAATTTTAATTTATAAATATGAATCATCATTTAAACAGATATATCAAATTAAAATTGTAGATTTAAAAAAACTAAATTTATTATTATGAGAAATTTTATTTTAATGATGCTAGCTGTGATATTAGCATCATGTACAGGAAATGTCCAGCATGCAGATTTTGAAAACAATGTTAAGCTTGGGCAAAAATTCTTTCAACTTCATGGTGAAGAAAATTTTGATGCCATGGTTGATATGATGCATGATGACCTTCAATGGACTAGTCCAAAATATGGTGAAGGTTTAATAAACAAAGAAACTCAATTGGGATATGTAAAAATGTATCAGGATTTATATGATAATATAAATTTTGAAGCAAACTATTGGTTGCCTGGAGTTGATACTTTATCATTGAAAAATGATGGAAGTGTTAGGGTTTATGGTACTTGGACCGGAGTTCATACCGAAACTGGTAATGAGTTTAACCTAGGCTCATATCATACTATGGCTTTCCAAGATGGGAAAATTATAGGTGGCGGGGATTGGTTTGATTTGACTGGTTTTGTTCAAGAATCAACTAAACCAGCAATGACTGAGTAAATTATTATTCACTCAAATTATTAAAAAAGGCGCCATTTGGCGCCTTTTTTGTTTAAATCATATTATGAAAATATTTATCTATATCTCATTATTTTCTAATCTAATAATGGTAGGTGTTTCATTAATTACTCAATTAGTTACATATCCATCTTTTAAATTAATAAAATCAAGTTCTTTTTCTGAGTTTCACAAAAGCTATACTAACAAAATGCTTTTTATTGTTGCTCCTGTAATGATTCTTGAGTTGATCAGTTCATTATTACTAGTGATTTTTTATGTGAGCGATAATAATACAGAGATTGGTTTGTTAATTACCCTTATGCTAATATGGTTTTTGACCTTTTTTATCATTGTTCCTATACATAATAAACTAACAGTAAATTATAATAAAGATTTAAATCAAAAATTGATTAAATATAATGGTTTACGAACGATACTCTGGATAATAAAGCTAATGTTATTTATAGGATTTTGTAATTATCTGGCCGCTAATTTTCATTAGAGCTAGCTCTGAAAGCTTTGTATTATATTTTGATGAATTTTTTTGTAATTCAGCTCTTTGTAGTTTAAGTTGTGCATCTCTAAATTGTATTGAGCTCAATTGACCTAAGTTGTATTGTTCAAGGTTTCTCTCAAAGTTAAGTTTATTAGTCTCTAGGTTCTTAACCTGAACTTCAAAAATATATAGATTGTTTTTGTGGGTTTGATACAAGTTATTTAATTCATTAAAAAATAAGTTTGTTCTTCTTTCTTTTTCAATTTTTGAATTTTTATAATTTATTTTTGCATTCTTATTTGCAATTATTTTTCTACCAGAATTAAATATATCCCATGATAAATTAATACCACCAGAAAACCCATCGTTAATATTCTTATTGAAGAAAGCATATGGATTATCATTTATACTTTCATTCCAGCCATAAGATCCTACCAGACCAATGGTTGGTAAATATGTTGATTTAGTAGCTCTCATTTCATTTTTATAGATTGCTATATTTTTATCATCTATTTTGAGTGAGGTGTTATTTTCTTGTGCAACCTTGTAGGCGTCATTTAATTCATCAAAATTTAAAAAATCAACATCAGTAACTAATTCATAAGTTTTTTCTGAATCAGCATTCATAATCAAATTCAAATCTCTTTTCACGTTAGATAAATTGCTGATTGTATTTAAATAGTTAATGCTGTCATTTTTAAAATCTACTTCAGCGTTTAAAACTTCAATGCTTGTAGATTGACCATATTCTAACTTCAATATTTTTCTATTTAGTCTAGTCTTAGATATTTCTAAGTTACCTTTGTAAATATTTTGTTCCTCGATTAATCGGCATGCTTCATAATAAACAGTATATAGTTGAAAAATGGTGTTTTCAATTACTTCCTTAACCTCTAGTTTGGATTTATTAAATAATTCCTTAGATTTTCTGTAATTAAATTTCCTCCCCGTACCATCTACTATTATGAAATTTAATGAGATGTTGGCAGAATTAGAATCACTTTCTATATTTTCTAGAGACCCCTCAAGGCCTGAAGGGGTTTTAATTTCAACGTTTTGATTAGATTTTATTAACCCGGCCCCAGCACTAATTTTAGGGAGGTATCCGCTATTTAAAAAACTAGCATTATTGTCACTTATTTTTTCAAAATTTTCAAAAATTTTAATATTTAAATTATTTTCTAGTGTAATGATTGTGGCTTCTTTAAGATTTAATACTTCCTGGGCATTAAAATTTAAGGATAGCAAGGAAGTAACAATAATTATAATTTTATAATTCATTTCTCAATGTTTTGTTCAATTACTGGAGCTTCAATATCTCTTTTTGCTATTTTTTTACCATAATACAGCCAATGTAGACTAAGCTTAATCGAATTTGTAATTGATAATAATATTGGCAATAATATTAGGGTCAAAAGAGTTGCATAGCCAATTCCATATGCAATAGAAATTGCCATTGGCTTTAGTAATTGAGCCTGAAAACTTTTTTCTAAAATAATAGGAGCAAGGCCTGCAATGGTAGTTACTGATGTCAAAAATATTGCTCTAAATCTTTCCCTTCCAGCAATGTAAAGAGATTCGTCAAAATCCATTCCTTCTTTTAAATTTGAGTTAAACTTTGAGATAAAAACAAGCCCATCATTAACCAATATTCCAATAAGGGCAATTATTCCTAGTAAAGATATTACATTCACTGGAAAATTATGAAATAAGTGGCCCCATGCAACTGTTGTTAAACTAAATGGAATTAGCATCAAAAGTAAAAATGGTTGGCTGTATGTTCTAAAAGTAAAACCGATAACAGTGAAAATCAAAAATAATGCTAGAGGAAATACTGTGTAGGCCGATTTGATTGTTTTATTAGCTTCTCTGTATTGACCTTCAAAGGAAATATCTATTGATGAAAATTTATTCTTGATTTCAGGGATTAAATTACTTTGTAATTCAAAAACAATGTCGGCAGCGCTAATATTTGGATCACTTAAATTAGCATTAATCTGAATTTCTCTTTTACCATCTAGGTGGTTAATTGCAATATCACCTCTTTTTATCTCATAGCTTGCAATTTCCCTAAGTGGAATTCTAGTTCCGGCGGGCGTAATTATTTTCATGTCATCAAGTGTCATTATAGATGATCTAGAAACCTTATCAAATCTTATCCAAATTTTTACTTCGTCTTCTCCTCTTTGAAGTCTTTGAACCTCATTTCCAAAAAATGCAGATCTAACCTGACTCATTACATTAACTAAGCTTAAACCAACTTGATTTGCATCTTCTTTTAGTTTAATATTAATTTCTTGGGTTCCTTCAGGGTCATTGTGAGAAACATCTATTAGGCTTGGATTACTTTTAAGACTTTCAACAAGTTCAGTTTTTGCATTTTTTAGTTCAGAAACATTGTTACTCATAATAGAAATCGAGACCGGACTTCCTCCAAAATTTGCAGCATCATTAACAATGAACTTTTCAGCACCTACAATTTCTCCTACTTTTTCTCTAATTAATTTTGCTAATAATGATGCTCTGAGAGATTGTGGTCTTTTCTCACTATCTAACATATAAACTTCAAGTGATGCAGTTGAAGAGCCACCAACATCTCCAAAGCCTACTATCATAGACATATTATCAGCGGATAAGCCTATATTTTTATTTATATATTCAATAAGTTTTCTTTTGTCATCTTTCATATAAACGCCTTCGAGCTCATTACCTGCTTCGATAACTTTACTCTCAACATAAGAAATTATCGAGTCGGTCTTTTTTTCATTAGTTCCGTAAGGCATTTTTAAGTCAACTGTAACGATATCACTGGCAATTGTTGGGAAAAAGTCTAGCCCTATAATTCCACCCTGAACAGAACTAATAGTAAGCATCAAAGCAACAATAAACCCAGACAAGCTAAAGAATCTATACTTTAATGAGAATCTTAATAAAGGAGTATAGATAATATCTCTTAACCAATTCATTATTTTATAACCTCTTTGGTTAATCTTTCTCATAAATGCAAAGAAATCAAAAGCATTAGAATTTTTATTACTATCCTTCAATGCCTTGGAGTTTGCCAAATGAGCGGGTAATAAAAGAAGTGCTTCTATTAATGAAATTAAAAGTGTTAGTATTACAATCATAGCAACTTCCCCAAAGTAATTACCAACATCACCGTCAAGTAATAGTAATGTTGAAAATGCAATGATTGTAGTTACAATTGCAGAAACAATTGCAGGTAATACTTCTAGTGTTCCATCAACTGCCGCTTGTTTAGCTGATTTACCCTTTTCGTAATGTCTATAAATATTTTCTGCTATAACAATCCCGTCGTCAACCAAAATCCCAATTACTACTATCATTCCAAATAGAGACATTAAATTTATCGTAATGTCGAATTGTTCTGCGAATATTAACATTCCTAAAAATGAAATGGGAATACTGAATGCTACCCAAAACGCAAGTCTGATATTTAAAAAAATTGATAGTAATATAAGTACTAATAAAATACCTATGCCTCCATTCTCTAGAAGTAAATTAGTTCTTTGCTTTAGAACAATTGAATAATCTCTTAATAAAGTAATTTTTAGATCATTATTTTTCTCATTGAAATCATCTATGTATAGATTTATTTTTTTTGCAGAGTCTAATAAATCTTCACTGTTTGTACTTGAGACAGAAATAATAACTGCAGATCTTAGGTCAACAAAACTTGAATTTGTTGTTTCAGAAAACTGATCTCTAATTACGGCAACATCACCAAGCCTAATAATTCCTCCCTCGTTGTTATTTTTTATGACTATTTCATTCAGTTCATTAGCATAGTAATTTTTATTATTAGATCTTATTAAATATTCCTCATCACTTGTTTTAATGTTCCCACCGCTCATAAGAATATTGGAGCTTTTTACTGCTTTTGAAATATCAGCAAATGTCAATTCAAATTCAATCAGTTTTTTGTCATTTACAGCAATTTCAATTTCCTCATCAGGAAATCCGGATACTTTTATTTGTGATATTCCATCAATATCCCTTAAATTATTTTCAATTTTTTTTGAAATATTTTTTAAGGATAGTAAGTCAATATTGCTACCTGTAAGCGAAAATATTACTGTGGCTTCTTGCTCTTCAATTTTTGATACTATAACCGGTTCTAAGTCAATCGGAAAAGAGGAAACCTTATCAACTGCATTTTTTACTTCTAATATTATTGCGTCAATTTCGTAATTGGTATCAGTTTCAATTAATATACTTCCTGAGTTTTCTCTAGATGTTGATGTAACGCGTTCAATGCCGGCGATACCTTCAAGATTATCTTCAATTTTTAAAACTACTCCTTCTTCAATTTCACTTGGGGAGCCACCAGGTAGAGCAAAATTTATCGAAATATATTTTGGTTTAATTAACGGAAAAAAGGATGATTTTAAGGCTAGGGTACCAGCAATACCAAATACAATAAAGAAAATGATTAAAATATTAACGGGGATTTTGTGATTGACAAAATATTTAATAATTCCTCTCACCTTTGAACAACTTTAATTTTCATTCCTTCGAAAATGCCACTAACATTGGATGTAATCAATCTAGTACCATCTTCAAGACCTGTAACTATAACATTTTCTTTATTATAGAATATTGGTTGAACATTTACTTTTGATATTTTATCGTCTTTATTTGCAATAAAAACATTCCTGTCATTTATCAATAATGATCTGGAAATTAGTTGACTGTTAGGAATTACTCCTAATGGAACTTTAACCTCAACAAACTTACCTTCAAACAAGTTTCTGTTATTGAACTCTATGTATATCTTAACAGTTTGTGTCATTTCATCAACTTTTCGGTTAATTCTTTTGATTTTACCCGATACATTATCTTTACTGTCCTCAGAAATAATTGAAACACTTTGATTTAATTTAATTTTTTGCAAGAAATTTATAGGTATATTAACACCAACTTCAAAGTTGTTTGGGTCTATGAATTCACCTAATATTTGATTTGGAACGATAAATGCTCCATCAGAAATATTACCTTTTACTAGAATTCCACTAAAAGGGGCTTTTATATCGTATTTTGATAATCTCTCTTCTAAATTCTTTACTTTATAGTATGTAGATTCTATGCCTCTGCCTACTAAAAATAAATTTTCTTTTTCACTTGCAGATTCAGGAATTTTTGAAATTGGTTTTTCAATCGAAAAATTATCAAAATAGTTTTTCCATTTATTGAAATTTTCAGAGTAATCAATTTTGATGTCTGGTAAAACGGATGCAATCAAGTTTTTTAATTCGCTTCTTGATTGTTTTACTTTGGAGTTAAATTCTTCAGAATTAATCTCAATTATCGTTTCACCCTTATTAAATCTTTCTCCCTCCTTAAAACTTTTGTTTTTTCTTTTTTTCTTTATTCCTTGAACTTCACTTATTATGCTTATTCTGTTTGAAGACTGCAATTTGCCGTTCCTTTCAATTTCTATTTTGTTAGAACCATTTTTAACTACTTCAATGTATACAGATGTAAGTGAATTGTTATTGTAGGTTGGCTCAGATCTATTTAAATCAACTATTAGATTAGAAATGAAAATTCCTATAATTAATAATAATAAACCAAACCCTATTGAAACTAAAGATTTTCTCATGCTTAAGTTTGTGCAAATTTAGTACCAAATGCTTTGTATTTTCTTTTTCCTATTGTTAATTATTACTTAAATTTTGATTTACTTAGCAATATGACTTTTCAAAAAGAAATTATTATAGGTCCGTACAAAAGAGGTTTTCATATTATAACTAATCTTATTGTAAATGAATTACCGGTAATGTCAGGAATTGTAAATGTATTTATTAAACATACCTCAGCAAGCTTAACGATAAATGAAAATGCTGATCCATCTGTTAGAGAGGATTTTGAAACGCATTTTAACATAATGGTCCCGGAGGATGGGAATTATTTTAAACACACACTTGAGGGGTCTGATGATATGACTTCACATATAAAAAGTAGTTTGCTTGGCTCATCTGTAAATTTCCCTGTGAAAAATGGTATACCTCAACTAGGAGCTTGGCAAGGAATATTTCTGTGTGAACATAGAAATGATGCTTCAAAAAGAAAACTAATTGTTACCCTAACGGGTAATTAGTCAAGAGATGAAACCAACAATTTTTTCAAGCTGTATTCCTCTAGAACCTTTTATTAAAATATTTGAATTAACAACATTACTGAAATCTTTATTGGTAAGTAATTCTTTATAATTTTTACAACTTATAAATTTTTCTGTAAAACTTGTTTTTGAAAAAATTTCTCCAATCAAAAAAACTTTATTGATTACTAAACTTTCGCAATAGTCTACAATTTCTTGATGAAATTTATTTTCTTCTTTGCCAAGTTCATGCATGTCTCCCAAAATTAGAATCTTATTTTTCAAATCTGATTTATCAAATGATTTAATAGCCAAAGACATACTTGTAGGGTTTGCATTATAAGCATCAAGAACTATTTTATTACTACTTTTTTTGACTATTTGCGACCTGTTGTTGGATGAAATATAGTTAGATATACCATCCTTAATTTTTCCTATGCTAATTCCAAAGTAAGAACCAATCGAAACTGCTGAGATAATATTTTGTATGTTATAACTCCCAAAAAGTGTGCTTTCTATATTGATATTTTTTACATTCAAAATTATATTTGGGACCTCTGAAATTATGTTATATGTAATGTCAGCTTCTTTTTTTCCGAATCCAAATTTATTTTTGTATTTGGATAAAATTGCTTTTTGTTTTACATCATCTGAGTTATAAAAAATAAAACCAGAATTGCTAATAACATAATCATATAATTCACTTTTCCCCTTTATTACACCTTCTTCACTACCAAACCCTTCTAGATGTGCTTTTCCAAAATTTGTAATATATCCGTAGTTTGGTTCAGCTATTTTTGAAAGCAATTTTATTTCACCTAAATGATTTGCCCCCATCTCAATAATTGCAAATTCTGTTTCATTTGAAATTTTCAGTAAAGATAACGGAACACCTATATGATTATTAAGATTTCCACTTGAGCAGTAAGTTTTAAAATTTGTTTTTAAAACTGAGTTGATTAGTTCCTTACTTGTAGTTTTACCATTACTTCCAGTGATTCCGATTATTTTAACTTTCAATTTCTTCCTATGAAAATTTGCAAGTTTTTGTAAAGTATCCAAACAGTCTTCAACATAGATATAGTTTTTGTTTTCTCGAAAATATTTTTTTTCATCTACAACAGCATATAAAGCTCCTTTTTGGACTGCTAATTTTGCAAATTCATTTCCGTTAAATTTAGGACCCCTTAGGGAAAAAAACATACAACCACTTTGAATTTCTCTGGAATTCGTAATGACTCCACTACTATCAACAAATTTTTTATAAATTTTCTCGATTAGCATAATGTAAAATTAAAAAAAAGACCCTAAACAAATATTTAGAGTCTAATAAAGAAAAATCTAAATCCCCTTTAATTATTATTTCTTGTTTTCTTACTTAAGTCCCTACTTTGTCCAACATTTGACATTGCACAACGAAAGCCGATAAAATCAGTAGCCTGATCTTCAGGGTAAAATCTTCTTTGTGCAGGGTCAAGCCAATAAGCCCTGTCTTTCCAGGATCCACCTTTGTAAACTCTTGTCTGGTCGTTGATTAAAGTTGTTTTGGTTTCATCTGGATCATAATCAAATACATCATTGTTAGGATTTGCATCTTTATAACTTGGTGATTTGTACATTAATCTTGTATCACCATTTTCATTATCCGCTCTGTTATATCTTCTTTCAGAAGCGCTGTAGTTTCTTGAAGATGAATAATCGCCATCCCTAAAATTTAAATTATAACTTCTATCAAATTGCGTCCTATATCTTACATCGGAATCTTCAAGGTTAGTTTTTTCTAACTCACCAGGGAGAACAACCGCAATTTTTTTACCATTTGAAAGGGTCTTATATTTAGGTTCTGTTGCAACTTTAGCTTTACCGTCTTCACCGATTGCAAATTTTTTATAATCATTTCCCCTGTAGTAATTAAAATCATTAAATTCATCATCAACTATAGGCCTGTAAATATCAGCAACCCACTCTGCTACGTTACCTGCCATATCAAATAATCCAAATGCGTTAGCTTCATAAGATGCAACTTGATTAGTAATATCTGCCCCATCGTCTGACCAACCAGTGATACCACCATAATCTCCATCACTGACCTTAAAATTTGCTAACTGATCACCTAAGGTTTTCCTTTTTCCAGTTCTGGTGTATTGTCCTTGCCATGGGTATTTTTTTCTACCCTGAAGTAGGTTAAAGTCTCTTACTTCACCAAGACCAAGTGCAGCATATTCCCATTCAGACTCTGTAGGTAATCTAAATTTTGGCGATATATAACCTGATTCTCTACTAGCTGAGGAAGGTGACAATGAGTCAGGGGTTCTACTTCTTTTACCTCTGAGAATCTCTTGATTACCACCATATGTTGCATTTGGGTTAATAACATAAGTATCAATATTGAATGTACTTGCACTATTTACACTGTCATTTTTGGCATTTCTAACGATAAAACCTTCTCTTTCTAATATTAACTCTTGGTATCTATCTGATCTCCATTCGGCATATTCATACGCCTGAATCCAACTTACTCCAACAACAGGATAATCTCCATAAGCTGGATGTCTCAGATAATTATTAACCATGTCTTCTGAGTATCCAAGTTTATTTCTCCAAACAAGCGTGTCAGGTAGTGCATTGGTGTAAATATCCCTGAAGTTTGGATTTTCAGGGGGAAAGTTTCTTTTTAGCCAATCTAAATATTCAAGATACATCATATTTGTAACTTCAGTAACATCCATGTAAAATGATTGGACATGCTGCTGATTCGGGGTATTATTCCAATCCCTCATTGGGTCATCTTGTACCCTACCTTTTGTATAGGTGCCGCCTTCGATTAGGACCATATTTGGAGGGGCTTCCTGTCCTCTGAAATTTGTATTATATTGAAAACCTCCACTTTTTGAATTTATCGCCCAACCAGTTGCTGATGAGATATTCTTATTTGAGGAATACTGAGATTTATTGCAGCTTTCGAAAGAAAACAGCAACAATAAAACAAATAGTTTTATAGAATAAAATTTTAATTTTTTTAACATAAGTAAACTTTTATTTTCCTTCATGCTAATCAAATATAATAATTAATACTCATTATACAATCATTGATTATCCATTGATTTAAGATGTTAACGATCATATTATCTGATTTATTATATTATTTTAGTTAATTATTATTTTCTAATAATATTATTTTCTAATAATCGTTCCATACATATGAGAATTATACTTTTTTACTGTTTAATTTTCTTTAATTTCAATATTCATGCCCAAACATTGAAAATAGAAATTGATTGGGATGGGGAGCAGGAGTATTTCATAAATAAAAAATCTTTGATAGTTCCAAAATCTAAGAATTTAACCTGTAATTATGCACATGGTGAATATTTTACACTGGTCAAACAATGGCAAGAAGATCGTGTTATTGATAAAAATTCAGTGGTGATTACAAACCTTGAATCATCAAGAATTGACATCAATAACTTTTCTGGTCTCAAAAATATTAAATTCTCAGATGATTTGAATCTGAGATTTAATACCTCAAGCTCAAAAAATCAACTTTTTTCATTCTTAGACTTTTCTCCGATTATAATACAAAATGGTGAATACAAAAAAATTGAAAGCTTTGACATTTCTTTTAGATACACGAAAAATTTAAAAACAGTTACTACTTCTATTGAGCCTTCGGTAATGAGAATCGGAGAATGGTACCAATTCTTCGTTGAGGAAAATGGCATACATAAAATAGATAAGAATTTTTTAGAAAGTTTAGGTGTTAACACTGCGACAATAGATCCAAAAAAAATCAAAATTTTTGGGCATGGTGGTCAAATGTTACCTATGCAAAATCATGATAATTTTTCATTGGATCCAATAGAAAATTCTATAAAAGTTTTTGGAGAAGATGATGGTAGTTTTGACCCTGAAGATTATATACTTTTTTATGCCACAGGAAATGAAGGTTATAATGCTGAAAGTGATACAAATCTTAATTTATATGAGGATAAAATTTCATATTTTCTTTCCATTGGCTATGAAGATGGTCTGAGAGTTAATGATATGATTGAACCTATTGCGGAGTCAACACTTAATATAAATTATTACACAAATTATAAATTTTATGAAAATGATCAATATAATCTAGCAAAAATAGGTAGACGGTGGTTTGGAGATCGATTTGATTTTGAAAATGAAAAAACATTTCAATTTGAGATAGAAAATTTAATTATTGATAGGCCTGTAAATTTAAAAATAACTGCTGCAGCAACATCTGAAATTTCCACATCAATGTCAATTGAACTGAACGGATCACAGTTGTCAACAATGTTTTTCGGATCAATTGGAGAACCTATTCTTGCAACCGGCGATAGTTATTCATCAGAAATAAATTTAAATTCATCTATTGCAGATATAAAATTGACGTATAATAATAACGGTAACCCTGCATCATCAGCTTATATTGATTACATTTCTATTGAGGCTGTTTCAAGCTTATATTTTGATGATGATCAACTTATATTTTATAATAGTGACTTAGAATTACAAAACAATGTGGTTACATATGATATAAGTAATGCCCAGGGTATATTCAAGATTTGGAATGTTTCTGATATTTCTGATATTTCAGAAATATCCCCAGATCAGACATCCAATTTTTCTTTTAAATCAATTTTCAGTGAGTCAAATAAGTTTATTGCATATAATGAAGAGAATTTTTATATCCCTCTAATTGAGGATAATTCGGAGATTCCAAATCAAAATATTAAGGAAGATGTTTTTTTTAATTCCCAAAATGAAATTGAACCGGTTGATTATCTGATAATTACAAGGAATGACATGCTCACAGAAGCTGAGAGATTAGCATCTATTAATAGAGAAATTAATGGTTTAAATGTAAAGGTTGTGACTTTACAGAAAATATATAATGAATTTAGTTCTGGTAATCAGGATATCTCTGCAATAAGAAATTTTATAAGGTATATTTATAGCAATTCAAGCAATAATAACTCTTTAAAATATCTTTGCCTTTTTGGTGATGCTTCTTATGATTATAAAGACAGAATTTCAAATAATACCAACATAGTTCCCTCTTGGAACTCATTAAATAGCTTTAGTCTTTCAAGCTCATATGTTTCAGATGATTTTTATGCGATGATGGACCCTGATGAAGGATTAATGAATAACTCTGATAAACTTGATATTGCAGTTGGAAGAATTTTAGCAGATGATAATAATAGAGCTAGAGATTTAGTTGATAAAATTGAAAAGTATTACAATCAAGAATCATTTGGGGATTGGAGAAACAAAATTATTGTAATCTCAGATGATGTTGATGAACCTTGGGAAAACATTATTCAATCTACTTCAAATACTATTGCGGATATGATTACTGAAAATAAACCTTTCTTTAACGCAAAAAAAATATTATCTGACGCATATAATCAAGTGAATTCATCTGGGGGTGAAAGGTATCCAGATGTTAAAAGTGAAATCGTCAATGGTATCAAACAAGGAGCCTTAGTTATAAATTATTTTGGACATGGTGGAGAAGACGGACTGGCTCGAGAAAGAATCTTTGACAAAATAGATGCTGCCGAGATAAAAAATAATAAATATAATTGCTTTGTTTCGGTAACCTGTGAATTTACAAAGTTTGATAATCCAAACAGACAAACTGCTGGTGAATTTTTATATTGGAATAAAACAGGAGGTTCCATAGCCTTGATTACCACAACTCGTCAAATATTTGTTTCAGTTGGAGTAAATTTTAATTTAACTCTTGAAAATTACCTTTTCTCATTAAATTCAAATACGTATTATTCCATGGCAGAAGCATTAAGATTAACTAAAATTGATCCATCAATCTCAAACTCTAATCAAAGAAGATTAGTTTTTTTTATTGGTGATCCGGCTATGAAATTGGCCATAGCCAAGCCTGAAATTGTAATTACTCAAATTAATAATATACCAATTGATGAGTTTGACTCAAATATACGTGGTCTTGATCTTGTGAATATAAAGGGTCAAGTTAATAATCAGGAGGGCAATACTATTGACAATTACCAAGGAGAATTAACCACAACTTTATACGACAAGTTAATCGATAGATCTACATTGGGGAATGATGGTACTACTGATAATTCCGGTATTCCAATTATATTAGATTTTACAACATTAGGCGAAATATTATTTCGTGGAAAGTCGAGTATAGTAGATGGAGAATTTGTGATTAATTTTGTTGTTCCGAAAGATGTAAATGTGGATTTAGATTATGGAAAGTTTAGCTTCTATTCAAAACAGACAAATGGCTTGGAGGATAGAAATGGATATGATACTACAATACTAATCGGGGGAATTAACGATGATGCAGAGGAGGATAATATAGGTCCTGAAATTGAACTTTACATGAACGATGAATCATTTATCAATGGAGGTATAACAAATGAAAATCCAAATTTAATTGTAAAATTATTTGATGAAAATGGGATAAATACATCAAGTGGAGTGGGTCATGATATTATCGCAACAATTGACTCTCAGCAATCTAGCTCTTACGTATTAAATGATTATTATCAGGCTAATTTAGACGACTTTCAAAACGGTACAATTAATTTTCCTTTAAATAATATTAGTTCAGGCACACATGTTCTTCGTCTTAAAGCTTGGGATGTTTATAATAATTCTTCAGAAGCTGAAATTGAGTTTAACGTGTATGATGAAAATCAAAACTTGGTAATCGAAAATGTTTTGAATTATCCAAATCCCTTTGTAGATTATACAGAATTTTGGTTCAATCACAATAGTTCTACAGTTTTGGACGTTACTATTCAAATATTTACCATTTCTGGAAGTTTGGTTAAAACTATTATTGGAACTACTGAATCTGCCGGAAATAACAGTTTGTCAAGAGATTTCTATTGGGATGGGCGTGATGATTTTGGAGATAAAGTTGCAAAAGGAGTCTATATTTATAAAGTTAATGTTAAAGCTGAATCCACTAATGCAACTGCTACAAAAATCGAAAAACTAGTAATATTATAAAATTATATTTTTAATAATCTTAAAAAAACATGAATAAGCACATAATTACTTTTTTTATAGCTCTTTTAGCTATCAAAATCAATTCTCAAACTTCAACTGAAATTATTCCTAATCCAAATGATACTAGGGTGATTACAACGGGTGTTCCATTTTTGTTAATTGCATCGGATGCCAGGGCAGCAAGTATGGGCGACATGGGTGTTGCAACTTCTGTTGACACATATTCGCAGTTTTGGAATCCCTCAAAATATGTATTTTCTGAAACTAAATCAGGATTTGGCTTAAGCTATACACCTTATCTGAGTAAGCTTGTCAATGATATATCACTTGGTAATTTAACCTACTTTAACAGAATTAATGAAAGAAGTGCTTTTGCAATAAGTTTACGTTATTTTTCTTTAGGTGAAATTGAGATTATTCAAGATGAATTTTCACAAGCACTTATTGAAAAGCCCAATGAAATGACAATGGATATTTCTTATTCATTAAGGTTGGCAGATCAATTTTCAATGGGAATAGCACTTAGATACCTGAGATCTGATTTGAGAATACAAGCTGTAGATGAAACAGCAAAAGCTGCTAGCTCATATGCAGTAGATATCTCTGCTTACTATCAAGGCGAGGAACAAATATATGGTGATGTTGATGGAAGATGGAGAGCAGGTATGATTATTCAAAATCTTGGTCCTAAAATTAAGTATGATGAATCTGGGTCTGAAACGTTTTTGCCAACTAATCTCAGAATTGGTGGAGGATTTGATTTTCTTCTCGATCAGTATAACAAGGTTTCAGTGACAGCTGAAGTTACCAAGCTACTTGTCCCTACACCTCCACTTTATGGCACATTTACTGATTTTAATGATATTAATGAAAATGGAATATTTGATGAAGGTGACGAGCAAGTTGGAGATTCATACATCTCTATAATTGACGGTCAATCAGCAGATGTTGATTTTCTCTCAGGTGTTTTTCAATCATTTTCTGATGCACCTGGAGGATTTAGTGAGGAATTGAAAGAATTTACTTGGGCACTGGGTGCAGAGTATTTATATGATGATTCTTTTGCACTTAGAGCTGGTTACTTTAATGAAAGCGAAGAAAAAGGTGCAAGAAAATTCCTAGCGATTGGTGCAGGTTTTAAATTTTCAGGAACTAGGGTAGATTTATCTTATCTTTTTTCAGCTTCTAGGGTTCCTAGTCCTTTAGAAAATACATTGAGATTTTCTCTTACTTTTGACTTTGGTTCCAATAGCTACCTAGAATACTAGTTTTTCTTTTAAAAATATAGTATTTTGCCTTTTGGAATAGGCATTCTATGTCTTATTTTTGTCCATTCAACACCAACCTATGAAAAAGATTACAAAAGATACATATTTATCATGGTACGAGAATATGCTTTTTTGGAGAAAGTTTGAGGATAAATTAGCTGCAGTGTATATACAGCAAAAAGTTAGAGGATTTCTTCATCTATATAATGGTCAAGAGGCTGTCCTAGCCGGATCATTACATGCCATGGATTTATCCAAGGATAAGATGATAACTGCCTACAGAAATCATGTTCAACCTATTGGTATGGGTGTGGATCCAAAAAAAGTTATGGCTGAGCTTTATGGTAAAGCCAGTGGAACATCTCAGGGTCTGGGAGGTTCAATGCATATTTTTTCCAAAGAGCACAGATTTTATGGTGGTCATGGAATTGTTGGAGGACAAATTCCCTTGGGTGCTGGTATTGCCTTTGGTGATAAATATCATGGAAATGATGCAGCAACTCTATGTTATTTTGGTGACGGAGCTGCGAGACAAGGTTCATTACATGAAACTTTTAATCTAGCAATGCTCTGGAAATTACCAGTTGTTTTTATATGTGAAAATAATGGGTATGCAATGGGAACGTCTGTTGAAAGAACATCTAATACAACTGATATATGGAAATTAGGATTAGGCTACGAAATGCCTTGTGGACCTGTTGATGGTATGGACCCAGTGAAGGTTGCCAAAGCTATAGATGAAGCTATAATGAGAGCAAGAAACGGAGATGGTCCTACATTTTTAGAAATGAAGACTTACAGGTATCGAGGCCACTCAATGAGTGATGCTCAACACTACAGGACAAAGGATGAAGTCGCTGACTATAAAAAAATTGATCCAATCACTAAGGTTAAGGAGATTATTTTAAAAAAGAAATATGCATCTCAAAAACAACTAGATGAAATTGATTTAAGAGTAAAAGATTTGGTTAAGGAATGCGAAAAATTCGCTGAAGAATCATCGTACCCAGAAAAGAATCTCATGTATGATGCGGTTTACGAACAAAAAGATTATCCATTTTTAAAACATAAAATTTAATTATGGCTGAATTGATTAAAATGCCTCGTTTAAGTGATACCATGGAGGAAGGTACTGTCGCTGCCTGGTTCAAAAAGGTTGGTGACAAAGTTCAAGAAGGAGAGATTTTGGCTGAAATCGAAACCGACAAGGCAACTATGGAATTCGAGTCATTTTATGAGGGAACACTTTTGTATATCGGAATACAAGAAAATGAAACTGCAAAAGTAGATGCACCACTTGCCATCATTGGTGATCCAGGCGAAGATATTGATTCTATTTTGGGAGATCAAATAAATAAATTAGAAAAACCTAATGAGATTGAAGATTCTGAACCTCCCAAAAAGTCTTCACAGGATTCTGAAAAAACAGTTGAAAAACCGATGAATGATGAGGTTCATGTTATCACAATGCCAAGGTTAAGTGATACCATGGAGGAGGGAACAGTTGCTTCGTGGTTTAAGAAAGTTGGAGAGGAAGTAGAAGAAGGTGAAATTTTAGCAGAAATTGAAACTGATAAGGCTACCATGGAATTTGAATCCTTCTATTCCGGTAATCTTCTTCATATAGGTTTGAATGAAGGTGATTCGGCAAAAGTAGATTCTTTGTTAGCTATAATAGGCCCAACTGGAACGGATATTTCACATTATTTAAACGGTTCTGTAAAAATCGAGTCCGAGGATAGTCCAAAAGAAGAATTAAAAATAGAACAAAAGGCTGAAAGTAAAGTTACTGAAGATAAAGACTCATCTGTAAAAATCTTTAAGACTGTCAAATCCGAAAGAATTTTTATTTCACCTCTTGCTAAAAAATTAGCTAATGATAAAAATATTGATATTTCTGCTATTCAAGGCTCTGGTGAAAATGGAAGAATTATAAAATCCGATATTGAAAATTATAAAGAACCTGTAGTTGAAACTATGGCTCAGCCTATAATTTCCTCATCTGAAAAACAAGAATATTCAGAAGTTAATCATTCTCAGATGAGAAAGCTGATTGCTAAAAGATTGTCAGAGTCTAAATTTTCAGCACCACATTACTACTTAAATGTTGAGCTCGATATGTCGGAAACGATTGCATTTAGAAAGCAATGTAACACAATTCCTGATACAAAAATCTCTTTTAACGACATTATTACCAAAGCATGTGCTGTAGCCCTAAGAAATAATCCAAGTGTTAATTCTCAATGGTTTGACGACCGAATTAGATACAACAACTTTGTTAATATTGGAGTGGCTGTTGGAGTTGATGATGGTTTAATTGTTCCAGTATTAAAAAGTGCTGATAAAATGAGTGTTGCAGAGATCAGTGCTACGGTTAAAGAGATGGCTGGATTAGCCAGAGACAAGAAGCTTACTCCAGAAATGATGCAGGGTAGTACATTTACTATTTCAAATTTAGGAATGTTTGGAATTGAAAGTTTTACATCAATTATTAATCCTCCAAACTCTGTTATTCTTTCTGTAGGTGCAATAATTCAAAAGCCGGTTGTTAAAGATGGTGAAATTATGGTTGGTAATACGATGAAATTAACTTTAGCATGTGACCATAGAGTTGTAGATGGACTAACTGGATCTAAGTTTTTACAAGCACTAAAGCCACTTATTGAGAACCCACTATCAATGCTAATTTAGTAATATCAAAATGTCTAAGAATATTATAATTACTGGTACAAGTTCTGGAATTGGCTTTGAGCTGGTCAAGATATTTTCAAAAGAAAATGATAGAGTACTAGCATTGTCAAGAGATAACTCTAAACTAAGAGATTTACAATTAAATGGAGTTGATGCAATAGATTTTGACATAAATAATCCTGATGAGGTTAAGCTTAGTGAATTTTTAAATTCTGTAAATAGAATAGATGTTTTAATAAATAACGCAGGCTACCTTGTAAATAAATCTTTTGAAGATACTACACTTGATGATTTTCAAAATATTTATTCAACAAATGTTTTTTCCGTGGCAATGTTAATCAAAAGAACCATTAAATATATGAACGAGGGTTCAAATATTATAAATATAAGTTCAATTGGTGGTGTACAAGGAAGTGTAAAGTTTCCAGGTTTATCAGCATACAGCTCTAGTAAAGGAGCACTTAATATTCTAACTGAAATGTTGGCAGAGGAATATAAAGATAAAAAGGTACATTTTAACTCTTTAGCCCTAGGATCTGTTCAAACCAAAATGTTAGAAAAAGCATTTCCAGGATTTAAGGCTTCCACATCGTCTGAAAACATGGCAAAATATATTTATAATTTTGCAACTGAGGGTTATAAATTAATGAATGGTAAAGTGATTTCTATTTCTTCAACAACACCATAGATGTATAAACTCTTTGAAAAGATTCCGGAAGCTTCAACAGAATACGTTAAAAGTCTTATTATTTCTAAAAACATTACGATAAAGCTGAAGAAATCAAGAAAAACCAAGCATGGTGATTTTTCTGTAAAGAAAAATGGGTTGTGTATTATTACTATAAATGATGATCTAAATCAGTATAGGTTTTTAATTACCCTTATCCATGAAATATCTCACTACATAGCATATAAGAACTATGGACCACACATTAAACCTCATGGAGTTGAGTGGAAAAATACATTCAAGAATTTGCTACTTCCGATAATTAACCCAGAAATTATCCCAAAGGATATATTAAGACCTTTAGCTATCTATGCTAAAAATCCAAAAGCTTCATCAGATACAGACTTAAATTTAGGTTTGGCTTTGAATAGATACAATATAAATCAGTGTGACTATGTATTTAGTCTTTCGAACGGCTCTGTTTTTAAAGCTTCAAATGATAGGGTTTATGTAATGATTAAGAAATTGAGAAAAAGATATGAGTGTATGGATATATTAACAAAAAAATTATATTTGTTTAGTCCAAATGTAAAGATAAAGGAGATAATTAATGAGTGTTAAAAATAAAATAAGAGTCGCAGTTAGTGGTTATTTTGACCCTATTCATATTGGACATTTAGAGTATCTAAGAATGGCAAAAGAATTAGGTGATTCTTTAGTTGTAATCGTTAATAATAATCAACAGTGTACGCTAAAAAAGGGAAAGCATTTTATGGATGAAAATGACAGAGTTGAGATAGTTAAAGCATTGAAATTTGTTGATGAAGTTTTTCTGTCAGTTGATAATGATAGAACTGTTTGTAAATCACTAGCAGAAATAAAGCCTGATATTTTTGCTAATGGAGGTGATAGGGCGACAAGCGAAGTGCCAGAAACTCCTGTTTGTAAAAAATTCAATATAAAAATGGTTGATGGACTTGGAGATAAGATTAGAAGTTCATCATCTCTTACAGGTTTAAGCGAAATAATTTAACTATTGCTCTAGGTACATTTTTCTAACCTTCTTGTATAAATTAGATGAATAAACAAAATCAGTAACCGCCTGATTATCGGTTTTGAAAATATTACTTTTACTTCCATTCCATTCCAGTACTCCATTTTTTAGAAAAATAATTTTTTCCCCAATCTCCATAACAGAATTCATATCATGGGAATTTATTATTGTGGTAATATTTGATTCTTCAGTGATTTCCTTAATCAAGTTGTCTATTACAATTGCTGTTTTTGGATCTAATCCAGAATTTGGCTCATCACAGAATAAATAACTAGGGTTATTTACAATAGCTCTGGCTATTGCCACCCTTTTTTGCATTCCTCCAGATGCTTCACTCGGCATTTTTTTATTACTATTTTCTAACTCTACTCTTTTTAGAACTAAATTTACTCTGTCAAGCATTTCATC
>MDTB01183440.1_pt1 | contig 26328 bp, 28 predicted proteins | sample 811161 | NCBI WGS metagenome assembly MDTB01 (sample SAMN05326650, study PRJNA326480) | marine metagenome | isolation source: seawater | place: Mediterranean Sea | collected 2009 | reverse complement strand
TTTTGATCCAGAAATGGGAGGAGATCCAGTTTTATTTCAACACTTATTCTGGTTTTTTGGTCATCCAGAAGTTTATATTTTAATTTTACCTGGTTTTGGAATGATAAGTCATATCGTTTCAACATTTTCTAAAAAACCAATATTTGGATATTTAGGTATGGCTTATGCCATGGCTGCTATTGGTGTAGTCGGATTTGTAGTTTGGGCTCATCACATGTATACAACGGGTTTAGATGTAGATACTAGAGCTTACTTCCTTGCCGCAACAATGGTTATTGCTGTTCCAACAGGAATTAAAATATTTAGCTGGATAGCAACCATGTGGGGGGGATCAATAGAGTTTAAAACCCCAATGCTATTTGCAATAGCAATGATATTTCTATTCACCTTAGGAGGTGTAACTGGAGTAGTACTTGCTAATACTGGAATAGATGTTGCTCTTCACGATACATATTATGTTGTTGCTCATTTTCATTATGTGATGTCTATGGGTGCTTTATTTTCAATATATGCTGGTTTTTATTATTGGTTCAGTAAGATGACTGGCAGAGAATATAGCGAACTTTTAGGAAAAATTCATTTCTGGCTAACATTTATTGGCGTAAATATTACTTTTTTCCCAATGCATTTTTCTGGATTAGCTGGAATGCCAAGAAGAATTCCAGATTATCCGGACGCTTTTGCTGGATGGAATGCTGTTTCAAGTTATGGTGCTTATTTATCTGTTTTTGCGGCGTTCTTCTTTGTATTCGTTATAATTGAAGCTTTTTGGAAATCCAGAAAAGCTGCGTCGAACCCATGGGGTAGAGGTGCGACTACATTAGAGTGGAAACTAAGTTCACCGCCTCCTTTTCACTCATTTGACGAACTACCTAAAATTAGATAGATCTTATATCTAGTGTGTTAGATGAGTTTAGATTCAACAAAGTTACAGCTAAGTAAAAACGAAGCTGAAGATAGTTCTGTTTCTGACTTTTTCTCATTGTTGAAACCAAGAGTAATGTCTCTTGCAGTATTTACGAGTATCTGTGGACTATATTTGGCCCCCGGGGAACTTCATCCAGTTTTATCTGTTACGGCAATATTGTGTATTTCTCTTGGGGCGGGAGCTTCTGGGGCGATTAATATGTGGTGTGACCGAGATATTGATGGGATTATGGCTAGAACCAAATTTAGGGCTATTCCGATGGGTAAGATTCATCCAAAAGATGTTTTGGGTTTTGGAATCTTTTTAGCTTTTGCTTCAGTTATAATTTTAGGATTAGCAATCAATTATTTTGCTGCTTTTTTATTAGCACTTTCAATTGCGTTTTATATCTTTATTTATACTCTTTGGTTAAAAAGAAAAACTCATCATAACATTGTTATTGGAGGTGCTGCGGGAGCATTTCCTCCAATCATTGGTTGGGCTTGTGTTACACAAGATATAACTATTTTTCCACTAGTTTTATTTTTAATCATTTTTGTTTGGACGCCACCTCATTTTTGGGCCTTAGCTCTTTATAAAGATATGGAATATTCAAAAGTAAATATTCCTATGCTTCCAGTTGTTTTTGGTAAGAAAAATACTAAAGTTCAAATCTTTATTTATAGTATTGTGCTTTTTTTAGTTTCAAGCTCTCCCTTTTTTTTAAATCTAACTGGAAAAATATATCTATTTACTTCATTTATTCTTAATGGCTTTTTTGTTTATTACTGTTTGAAATTACTTTTGGGAGATGAAGAAAAAAATGACTCAGATGCATCAAAAGTGTTTAAATTTTCTATTCTTTACTTATATTTGATCTTTATCATGTTTGCTTTAGATAAATTTTTTTCAAATCAGTTCTATGGATAATAAAAAAAAAAAAAATATTGCTTTAGGTTTAGCACTTTTTGCACTTGCAGTAATTTTTTATATTATAACTATAACAAAAATGTAAAATGACAAAAATAAAAACCCAAGCACTTTATTTAACCACATTTGTTTTGTTCATGATAGGTCTTAGCTATGCTTCAGTACCTTTATATAAAATTTTTTGTCAGGTTACTGGTTATGGCGGAACGCCAATGGTGTCATCAGAAAATACCTCTTTAATTTCTCAAAAAAGAATTAAAGTAAGATTTGATTCTTCAACAGAAAAAAATACTCCTCTATTTTTTGAACCAGGGAAAAAATATATTGAAACAGAAATAGGAAAAAATAATTTAATTTTTTATAATGCTTCAAATAATTCTAATGTTTCGATTAAAGGAACAGCAAGTTTTAATGTAACTCCTCTACAAGCAGCTAAATATTTTAATAAAATTGAATGTTTCTGTTTTGAAGAACAAGTTTTTGATCCTGGGAAAGAAGTTCAAATGCCAGTTTCTTTTTTTATTGATGATGCTATACTTAATGACAAATCTATAAAGGGTTTAAATGAATTAACATTGTCGTATACTATGTATACAACTATTGAGTAATTAAGAAGGAAATAAAATATGAGCTCAGAACAAAAACATCCATATCATTTAGTTGACCCAAGTCCTTGGCCCTTAATCACAGCGCTGTCCACTTTGATTATGGCGTGGGGCTTCATTGTATTTATGCATGATGAAAAATCACTTATTTTTTCAATAGGAGGGATTGCACTAGTTTTATCAAGTATATTTTGGTGGAGGGATGTTGTCAGAGAGTCTCAAAGTGGTTCGTTTCATAACAAAGTTGTCCAAATAGGTTTAAGGTACGGTATGCTCTTATTTATTGCATCGGAAGTTATGTTTTTTTCAGCTTGGTTTTGGGCATTCTTTGATGTGGCTTTTTATCCAGGCGTTGATAGTTTAGAATTAATTGGTAGAATGGAAGCTATAGATGGAGTTTTTCCTCCTGACGATATAGCTTTAATTGATCCGTTTGGTATTCCACTATTAAATACTCTAATTCTTTTAGCTTCTGGTGGTACTGTGACTTGGGCTCATCATGCTTTAAGATCTGGTGACAGGAAAAACTTTTTGATATTTTTGTTTTTGACAGTTGTCTTAGGAGTTATTTTTACTGGCTTTCAAGCATTTGAGTATCAACATGCTGAGTTTTCAATAGACGAGGGAATTTATCCTTCTACTTTTTACATGGCCACTGGTTTTCATGGTGCACATGTTTTGATTGGTTCAATATTCTTAATGGTTTGTTTCTTTAGGGGTCTAAAAGGACAATTTGATCCAGACAAACACCTAGGATTTGAGTTTGCTGCATGGTACTGGCATTTTGTAGATGTAGTCTGGTTATTCTTATTTACTTTTGTTTATTGGTGGGCTTCTATATAAACAATTTGTAATGAAATTTACTTTACAAAAGAAAGTCTATATTTTTGAACCAAAAATAATACCTTCAATTGCTACATTGATAGCACTTTCTATTCTTTTAACCCTCTCTTTTTGGCAAATTAAAAGACTAATTTGGAAAAAAGATCTTATTAACACGAGAATAGAAAGATATGAGAAAGGTATTGAGGATTTTAATTCATTAAAATTTGTTGATGATAACGAATTTTTTAAAGTATCTGTTAAAGGTGAATTTCTTAATAATTTTGAGATGTTTATGCCGGCATTAAGTAAAAGAGGGAATAATGGATATCATATTTTAACACCATTTAAAAACTCTGATAACAAGGTATATATACTTGATAGAGGATGGATTCCTTTAGCAAAAAAAGAAAAAAGCGAAAGAATTTCCAATATAGTTGAAGGAGAGCATGAACTTGATGTTGTAATAAGAAAACCAGGAAGGAAAGGGAAATTTCAACCAGAAAACGATTTAAAGAATAATTTTTGGTTTTTTGTTGAGCCTACAAGAATGTCTAATTATTTAAATATTAAATTAGAAGAAAAAATTTATTTAGAAGCAGTTAATAATGGTCCAAATAATTCACCTCTTGGAGGACAAACAAGGATATATATTAGAAATAATCATTTACAATATTCAATTACTTGGTTTTTAATAGCATTGGGATTGATTGGAGTTTATTTAGCAGCCAGTATAAAATTAGAAAAAAAATAATATGCTATACTCATCCACAAGAGGAAATGAAAAGTCAGTAAACTTTGAGGATGTTTTACTAAAAGGCCTAGCTGATGATGGAGGTCTTTATGTGCCAGATAAAATACCTTTTTTAAATTTTGATAAAATTAAGGAATTAAGAGATTTAGAATATTATCAATTAGTTCACAAAATTACTAAATATTTTGTTCAGCCAATTATTAGTTCTTCTGATTATCTAAAAATTTGTAAAAAAACATATGAAAACTTTTCTGAAGAAAAGTTAATTTCCATAACTAATTTAGAAAAAAATGAATTTTTACTTAATTTATATCATGGACCCACATTTGCTTTTAAAGATTTTGCTTTGCAATTGTTAGGAAATATTTATGATTTTATTTTAGAAAAAAAAAAAATTAACTTAACTATTATAGGTGCAACCTCTGGAGATACTGGATCAGCAGCTATTTCTGGTTGCTGCAAATCTGAATATGTAAATATTTTCATTCTTTTTCCAAATAAAAAAGTAAGTGATATTCAAAGAAAGCAAATGACAACAATTAATAAAAGAAATGTTTTTAATATAGCTATCAAAGGTAACTTTGATGATTGTCAAAATATTGTAAAAAGTTTATTTAATAGAAATAAAAAAAATTCAGAAATTAATTTAGCTGCAGTTAATTCTATAAACTGGGTAAGAATAATGGGTCAGATAGTATATTATTTTTGGTCATACTTAAGATGTGCAAAAAATTCAGAACAAATAAATTTTTGTGTTCCGACCGGCAATTTTGGAAATGTTTATGCAGGATATATAGCGAAAAAAATGGGCCTGCCAATTAAAAAACTTTTTGTAGCATCAAATTCAAATGACGTTTTAACTAGATTTTTTGCAACTGGCGTAATGCAAAAATTTAAGACCATTAAAACTATTAGTCCAAGTATGGATATTCAGGTATCTAGTAATTTTGAAAGACTACTTTATGATTACATAAAAGATGAAAAAAAAAATGTAAGTAATTTTTTTCGTGAACTTTCCATCAATGGCAAATTTAATATAAGTAAAAAATTATTAAAAAAAATTTTGATGTTTTTTAATGGAGGAAAACTCAGTGATACAATGACTAAAAATATGATCAAAAATTTATATGAAAATTATGGTATAATAGTTGACCCACACACAGCAGTTGGAATTGGAGTAGGAAGAGCCCTCTCTAAAAAACAAGATAAAACAATTTATTTGGCAACTGCACATTATGGAAAATTTATTAATACTATTAATGAATCTCTTAATAGAAAAAATCAATTACCACTTGCTCTTAAAAAGTTAAATGACAAAAAAGAAAAATTTAATGTTTTTGAGAATGATATTCAAAAAATTGAACAATTTATATTTAAAAATATTTAATAATTTATGCGCTACCGGACAAGGTAGAAAATTTTGAAAAATCAATGCCGGTTATTTTAATAGCTTTATTCCATTTTTTTTCAACGTCCGTATCAAAAATTAAATCTAGTTTTTCATTAATTTTAATCCAGCTATTTTCTATAATTTCTTTCTCAAGTTGACCTGGACCCCATCCTGCATAACCAAGTGATATAAAATACTTATTTGGTCCTCTGTTTTTAGCAATATCCTCAATAATTTTTGTTGAACAAGTTAAGTTAATTGATTCTGAAATATTTACTGTACTATCACTTTTATATTCATTTGAGTGTAGAATAAAACCATTGGTTTGACTCATTGGCCCACCTATATGAAGTGAAAGATCAATTGAGGTATTTTCTAGTTTTATATTTAATTTTTCAAAAAGGTCTAAACTATTTATGCTCATTATTTTATAGTTAAGAACTATACCTGCGGCACCTTCTTTATTATGATGAGTAATATAAATTACACTTTTTGAAAAAAAAAGATCCTTTAATTGTGGCAGAGCACAAATTATATTACCTGATAGATAGTTTTTATTTTTCATTAATAAATTATTGCAAAAAATTATTATATATTCAAATAGAACATAAATGAAAAAAATTATTTTAATATTAATTTTTCTATCAATTAACTTTAAGAGTCTTCTTGGTCAGGAAAGTGTGGGTTTTAAACAAAAGAACCCTAGTACTCTTGAAGTGATTTCTAATGGAGAAATATTTAATTATAATAATGAAAATTTTATTGCTTTAGTAATTAATTTAGATAATGGTTGGAAAACATACTGGAAAAATCCAGGTGATTCTGGTGCTCCGTTAGAAATGACTTGGGAAAAAAACTCAATAATTAATTCATTTGAAATATTATATCCAACCCCTAAACGTTATTTTGATTCTGGAATAGAGACAATTGGGTATTCTAAAAAAGTAATTTTTCCAGTAAAAATAGAGTTAAATGAATTTAAAAATAAGACTGTTGATTTAGAAATAAATTATTTAGTTTGCAAAGAAATTTGTATACCAATATCTGTTACCAAAAAAATACTTTTTAAAAATAAAAACTCTATTAAAAAACTTAAAAATGTTGAATTTGATGAAGTAATAAAAAAAATTCCAATGTATCAAAATTTTTTTTTTGCATCTAATCAAAAAAGATTATCTGACAAAGAAATAAAATTAAATATATCAACTAGTATAAATATTGAAGAAAAAAATTTAGATATTTTTATTTTTAGCGAAAATAATGACTTTGATAAGAAGATTGTTATTAAAGATAAAAATATACTAGATTTATATTTAAAATCTGAAAATGAAATAATTTCAGACAGTAAAATATCAATATTGTTTTCACACAATGATTTATCAAGTGAAATTATAATCCTACCAGAAAAAAAATCCTTAAAATCAAGCATGTATAAAATGATTTTTTTTGCATTATTAGGAGGTATTATTCTTAATTTTATGCCGTGCGTTTTACCTGTTTTATCATTAAAAATTTTTAGCTTAATTAGTATATCTTCTCTGGAGAAGAATAATTTTTCTAAATTGATAATTTTAACAATAAGTGGAATATATTTTTCTTTCCTAATTATTTCATTAATTACAGTTTTTTTAAAAACTTTAAGTATTGATGTTGGATGGGGTTTTCAGTTTCAAAGTAAAGAGTTTCTTATTTTATTTTCAATTATATTATTTGTTTTTTCAATGAATTTATTTGGTTTTTTTGAAATAATACTTCCCAGTTCTTTAATGAATAAAATAAAAATCTCAAGTAATAATAAATATTTAAATTCATTCTTTTCAGGCTTATTAGCAACGTTACTTGCGACTCCATGTAGCGCTCCATTTCTTGGTACATCAGTTGGTTATGCTTTAATGAATGATAACATTACTATTTTCTTAATATTTATTTCATTAGCTACAGGCTTTAGCCTGCCCTATTTTATGATTTTAATTTCACCAAATTTAATCAATTTTTTTCCAAGTCCTGGACCATGGATGATTTATTTTAAAAAAATATTGGGAACCTTAGTTTTATTAACATCCTTTTGGTTATTAAAAATTTTAGATTTTAATGATTATTTTTTATTACTTTTTCTTCTAATCTTTCCCTTAGTATCTTTATATTTTTCTAGGGATAAAATTAAAAATAGAGGAGTTATATCTTTAGTTTTTATATTAGTATTTTCTTTTTTTGCGGATTCACTATTAGATGAAAAAGTTAAAAAAAATAATTGGCAAATTTTTAATGAAAATAAGTTAAATAAATTAATTAAGGAAAATAAAGTAATTTTTGTAGATGTTACAGCCGATTGGTGCATTACATGCCAGGTTAATAAAACTATGGTACTAAATAATCAGACTATTTCTAAATATTTTGTTAGTAATAATGTTGAGTTATTAAAAGCTGATTGGACTAAAAAATCCCCGGAGATTCTGGGTTATATCTCCAATTATAATAAGTATGGTATACCATTTAATATTGTTTATGGTCCTTCAAATAAAGAGGGGATAATTTTACAAGAAATTTTGACAAAAGATTCTGTTATTAAATCAATTAAAATGGTAAAATAAATTATGAAAATTAGAATAAATGATGAGATACCAGATATTGATTTTTATCAAGTTTTAGATTCAGGGCCAAAAAAAGTAAATTCTAAAACTTTTTTTAAGGATAAAAAAATAATTTTAGTTGCAGTTCCGGGTGCTTTTACACCAACATGTTCAGCAGAACATTTACCTGGATTTGCTGATAATGAAGAAAGTTTTTATTCTAAAGGAATTGATGAAATTGTTTTTGTTTCAGTTAATGATCCGTTCGTGATGGCAGAATGGGGTAAAGTTTATAAAAACAATAAAATAAACTTTATTGCAGATCCTTACGCAGAATTTGCAAAAAAAACAAATCTAATCCTAGATTTGAGTGAGATAGGACTTGGTATAAGGCTCTCTAGATTTGCAATGTTGATTGATAATGGTGTTATTATAGATTTTTTTGATGAAGATGGTGGAGGCCTTGAAAAAAGCTCTGCAGAAGCTGTTTTAAAATCACTTTAATTTTTCAGCTTCTGATCTTGCCAAATAATCCACTCTTTCATTAAGTTCGTGACCACTATGACCTTTTACCCAATTCCAATTCACTTGATGTATTCCACAAATTTTATCAAGTAAATTCCACAAGTCTTTATTTTTAACTATTTTTTTGTTGCTAGTCTTCCAATTATTTTTCTTCCAATTTTTCATCCATATTGTGATACCATTAATTATATACTTGCTATCAGTATAAATAGAAATTTTTGATTTATTATTTATTAAATTTAAAGCGTTAATTACTGCTATTAATTCCATTCTGTTATTTGTAGTTATTTTTTCTCCACCAAATATTTCTTTTTTTTTATTTTTTTCCAAAATTATTGCTGCCCATCCACCAGGACCAGGATTACCAATACATGAGCCATCAGAATAAATTTCAATTACACTATCAGTCAAAATATTCTTTATTTCTAATATTTAAGGTATGAAAGATAAGTTTGTCATAGTACTCTTTTGGATTTTTTAATGTATAGAGGAAGTTTTTTTTTACAAATAAACTATCATGAATTCTGGTTAACAAGAATCTCATTGATGCCCCTCTTAGACATATGTTGAGTGCTTGCATTTCATGTATACTAATTTTTCTTTTTGATTTGTAACCAGATAATAACTGTTTAATTCGTGATAATTGTATTTTATTACTTTTAAAACACCAGGCATTAATTGCTATTGCAATATCATAAATAAAAAAGTCATAACATGAAAAATAAAAGTCAAGTATTCCAGTTACTTCTGAATTTTTAAATAATATATTATCAGGAAAAAAATCTGCATGAATTATCCCTTTTGGAAGTTTTTGTGGCCAATTATCTGATAGGTATATAAGTTCATTATAGATTTCATCCTTAGTATTAGGAATTAGTTTATTGATTCCGCTTGCACATTTTTTAAAAAGTTTTTGCCAACCTTTTAAGTCAAAATGATTTTTGTTTTTTTTTTTAAATTTTTTATTTACATTATGAAAATCACCCAGAATTTGACCAATTTTATAGCAAATTTTATCACTCCAATTTTCTAAACACTTACCTTCTATAAAAGTAAATAAGGCGCATTTTTTACTTTTTAAAGAAACTAGATTTTTTTGAAAAGAATTTTTGATAGAAATCGGACAATTTATATTATTTTTATTAGAAAAATCCATGAGTTCTAAATAAAATGGAAGTTCTGATTGTTTGATTCTTTTCTCAAAGATTGTAAGAATATATTTTTTTTTAGTAGTTTTAATTAGATAGTTTGTATTTTCAATCCCCTGTTTTATACCTTCAAAACTTTTAAGATTTCCAATATCGTAATCTTTAAGAAATTGTACTATTTCTTTTTTTAATAAAATGGTATGAACGGCCATTTTATTAATTGAGTTTAATTTTTATTTCACTAATGCTTTCTTTGATCAAATTATTATTCTTTTCTTCAGAAAGCTCATTAATAACTCTTTTTTTTGTAGAGTTTAAAGCAAATTCGAGTATTTCTTTTTTAATATCCTCTTTAGCTTTTAGTGTTGTTTGTTCCAATCTTTTTTTAAATAATAATTCTTTTTTTTTATAATTACTTTCGTATTCATTCATCATTCTTTTGCTTATTTGTTGAGATTCAGATTCAGCGTTTTTTATCATGTCATCTATTTTTTCGTTAGATTCTTCTTTAAGCTTTTTATACTCATTAAGTTTATTTTTAGCTTCATTTCTTAAAGATTCGGCATCGTCAATTTTTTTTTTTATTAACTTTATTTTATTTTCAAGTGCACTATTTGTTGCATTCATTATTGGTTTAAAAGTTAACACTACAAAGAGAATAAATGAAATTCCTACCCATAATGTTGCATTATCCAGAAAAGACATAGTTTAAATCTCCTTTTTTGTAAGCTTTTTAAATTCATCTAGACTAATTTTTTTTTTTTCATTTAATAATTTATTAAACATTATATTCGATATTTCATATGAATATTCCTCGATATTATTCATGATCTTTGCTTTTTCATTCTCTAAATTAGAGATTAGATTTTTTGAATCATTTTCTAGAGAAACTTTTAATTTTGTAAACTTTTCATCAGAAAATTTTTTATTCTTATCAATAGTAATTTTGATTATTTCTGAGGCCTTATTTTTTGCAATAGATAAATCCCTTTCTAATTCTCTTTTAATTTTTTCTGCATTATTATTCATTTCTTGAGCTTCTTTAATATAGTTATCTACCAGGCTTTCTCTCGAGATTTTAACTGATAATATTTTAGGTAGGAAAAAGAAATTAATAATACAAAAAAGTGAAATAAAGGAAAGTATCAGCCAAAAGATTTGTGATGCGTAAGAGGATGGGTCCAGTTGAGGCATACCACCTTTACCCTCCTCAGCTAAAGCTAAGGCAGGGAAAATATATATGAATGAAACATAAAGATGATTTCTTGATAGAATCATTTATAAATGCTCTTAAAATACAAATAATAAAAGTAAAGCGATGATAAGTGCAAAAAGAGCTAAAGCTTCTACTAAGGCAAACCCAAGCATAGTCATTGTAAATACATGTTCTCTGGCACCTGGGTTTCTTCCAACTGCAGATATAAATGCAGCAAAAATACTACCAATACCAATTCCAGATCCTATTACCCCTAATACGGCTATACCAGCACCTATAAGTTTTGCAGCTTCAATATCCATATTTTTTTCTCCTATTTAAAGTATGTTAAAATTTAATGCAAATGTATTGCATCATTGATGTATAAACAAGTTAATATTGCAAATACATATGCTTGTAAAAAAGCAATTACTATTTCAAGTCCAGTAAGAGCTACGAGAAAAGCTACTGGTAAGAGTCCTCCAATAATAAAAGTGTTAGCAGCAAGAACAAAAACAAATCCGCCAATCACTTTTAGCAGTGTATGACCAGCCATCATGTTTGCAAAAAGTCTAACAGATAAACTTATTGGTCTTGAGATATAAGAAATTATTTCTATCGGTATAAGTAGAAGTAACATTGGTTTAGGGACTCCAGATGGAGCAAAAAAACCTAAAAATTTAATAATTCCGTGATTATAAATTGCTATAAAAGTAACACATAAAAAAATAAAAAAAGCAATCGCAAATGTTACAATGATATGACTTGTCCAGGTAAAACTGAAAGGAAGCATTCCCATTAAATTTCCGATTAGTATGAAAAAAAAAAGTGTAAATACAAAAGGAAAATATTTTAATCCTTCTTTGCCAATGTTATCTCTTATCATATCTCCAATAAAATCATAGCTTATTTCAATTAGTGTTTGTAGCTTACCGGGAACCAAAGATGTTTTTTTGAGACCAAAATAAAGAAATAAAATTATGAAAAAGATTGTTAATGCCATCATTAGTGATGAATTAGTGAATGAGATATTATAACCCATCATGTTTATTGGAATAATTTCTTTTATTTCAAATTGTGCTAATGGACTAGCCATTTTTATTATATCCTTTCTTTTTTTTCTCAATAATTTTTAAATTACGATACAAATTCATAAAGCCTGCTAAAATTCCAAATATAATAAAAGTCAAAAAAAAAATAGGTTTGGTATCAAATAATTTGTCAATACCCAATCCAATCATTATACTTACAATAATTGTTGCTACAAGATCAACTGAAATCTTTATACCATAAGTAATATTAGTATCTTTGTTGGTAGATTTTTTTTTTCCTTTATGTTCATTTTTAAAAGCATTTAATTTTTGTTCTAGATTATTTAATTTTTTTGACAATTTATACTGCTCTTTTAAATTTTTCTTTACTAAAATCTACAGAAACTATATCTGATATTCCTTTTTGGGTCATTGTTATTCCATAAACTCTGTCAACCATTGCCATAGTTGTTTTATGATGAGATATAATTAGAAACTTTGTTTTAGTTTTATTTTTAATTTCAGTGAGTAAATCACAAAATTTCTCAACATTAAAATCATCTAATGCTGCATCAACTTCATCTAAGACACATATTGGTGAGGGGTTAATTAAGAAAATTGAAAAGATTAACGATATTGCAGTTAAAGTTTTTTCTCCACCTGATAATAAACTAATATTTGTTAATTTTTTCCCAGGCGGTTTTGCATAAATTTCTAAACCTGTTTGTAGGGGGTCATCTGAATTAACAAGCTTAAGACTTGCTTCACCTCCATCAAAGAATTGTTTAAATAATTGTGAAAAATTTGTATTCACAAGTTCAAAAGCATCTACTAATTTTTTTTTCCCTTCGATATTAATTTTATTAATTGCTGTTCTTAATTTCTGTATTGCTTGAGATAAATCATTTTTCTCAAGTTCTATAGAATCTAATTGTTCTGTAATTTCTTTTTCTTCAATATAAGCTCTTAAATTTACTGGTCCCATCTGCTCTCTTTGAAAAGATAGTTTTTCAAGGCTTTTTTTAAGTTCATCAGCAGTCTTTAATTCTGCTTCATCAAAACCAATCTTTTCTTTTATCTCTTCTGGATTACACTTAATTCTTTGAAAAATAACTTCTTTAATATTATTTTTTTTTTCTTTGAGGTAAATTATATGTTCCTCAGTTCTAATAAAGTTATCTTTTAAAACTTCTTTTTTATTTGCTAACTCTCTAATATTTTTTTCAATTTCTTTTAGGTTGTTTTTTTCATTTTCAACTTCAGAATTTTTTTTATTGATATCAGAAGTTAATTTTGCAGCAAAGATATCTATTTTAGATATATTTTTCTCCAAATCTTCAGGAAGTTTTTGCAGTTGTTTTTCCTCTTCTATATATTTTTTTTCTCTCAAATTAAATGTTTTAATTCTCTCTATGCACTCTATTCTTCTTTTTTCATTTTGCTCTAGCTCATTAGTTATATATTTAAAGTTTATTTCTTGACTTAATATATTTTCATTTAACTCAGTAATTTCTTTTCTTTTTTTAATTATTTTAGATTTCATTTTTTCAATTAAAATTTCAATCTTATTTGACTCTGCTTTGTTTTTATTTTTTATTTGTAGACCATTTTTTTTTTGCGTGTCAAATATTTTTTTGAGTTCTACATCAATTGATAAAAGTTCATTATTAAGATATTTAATCTTTTCATTTAATTTTTCAAAAGTTGTAATTTTAACTGAATCTTTCTCTTTAACTTTTGACAAGTTTATATTAAATAAATTTAATTTTTCATATATTTTTTCTGTTTCTTTTTTATTTTTTGATTCTAGTATATTTTCTTTATCAATAAGAGTTTCGATCTTTTTCTTATCTTTTTTTAATCTAATTAATTTTTTATCCAATTCAAATATAACTGGCTCTATTTCTAAAATTCTTGTTTTATAATCTAGCCATTTTTCTGTTTCTTTACTTTTTTCCGAAATAAAACCATCCCATCGCCACAAAGTTCCATCTTTACTCACAATCATTTGTCCAACTTTGAGTTTTTGTTGTCTTTCATACCCTTGTTCATTACTTGTAACATATGAAATTTGCGATAATATTGAATTTAATTCAGATGGAGCTTCAACAAGTTTAATTAAAGAATCAGGTATTTCTTCAATTTCTTTTTTACCTACTTTTACCCAACGTTTTCTTGATTGACTTAATTCTGCATCAAGTTCATCTTTTAAGGCAGCATAAACTGTACTTTCAAAACCTTTTTTAACTTTAAGTAAATTAAAAATAGATTTAGTTGATAAATTTTTATCTTTAAAAAGTTTTTTTAAAGTTAAAAGTTCAGTAGACTTTTGTGTAAACTCTTCTGCTAAAATTTGAATTTCGGAATTACAAAAAGAAAGCTTTTGTAGTAAATCTTTTTTATTTTGATTGGTTTGATCATTAATTATTTTTAGTTTATTTATTTTTTCTTCAAAGTATTTTTTTTCATTTTCAATGTATAAAATATCTTTTTTATAGTTTATTTCATCTGATTTGGTCAATAGAGTTTTTGTATCGCTTATTTGTTTTTTAATATTTTCTCTTTTGATTGAAAGAGTATTTTTTGAAGATTTTAGATTGTCATATTTAAATTCTTCTCCAAGAATCATTTGCATTTCTGAAACTAATTGAGATTCTAATTCTTTTAGTTTTTCTTGTAATAGAATTTCTTCAGTTTTTTCTTTTTGTAAAAATTTTTTGAGTGATAATATATTCTCAAACTCCTGAATATTTTTTCTATTCTGATTAACTCCTTTTTCAAATTCTATTAATTTTTTTTTTTCAATTTCCTTGTCATTTTTAAGTGAATCTAAGTAAAAAATTATTTCTTTTTTTCTATTTTCATATAACTCTTTTTTATTTAAAAGTTTATTTTTTTCAGAAGATTTTAATTGAAGTTCCATATTAAATAAATTAATTTGGCGTTCTTCTTTATTTGTTCTGTTAATTTGTAATTCTTTGTTTTCTTCAAGTGTTTCCAATTCTTTTTCTGTATTGGAGAGTTCAGATTCTATTTTGAAAAATTTTTTTTCTGAATCAAGAAATTCTTTATTTATTGAAGACCAATCTTGATAAAATAGCATTGCCTCATTTGATTTAATCTTTTCAGAAATTAGTCTATAGTTTTCCGCTTGTCGGGCTTGCCTCTTTAGGGACTTTTGTTGATTTTCAAGATTAGAAATAGTGTCATTTAATCTATCTAAGTTATTTTCCGTTGCATTTAATTTTAGTTCAGACTCGTGTCTTCTAGATTGAAGACCAGAAATGCCTGCGGCGTCTTCGAGAATAATTTTTCTTTCAATAGGTTTGTAATTAATTATTTGATCAATATTTCCTTGACTGATTATTGAACTAGACCTTGGTCCACTACCTGAATCTGAAAAGAGTGTAAGAATATCTTTTGCTCTAACCTCTTTATTATTTATTTTGTAGAAGGAACCTACTCCTCTTTCCAGAATTCTGGAAACTATCAGATTTTCTTCATTTAATAATTTATTTGTCTCATTTTTGGCTGTATTTTCTAATTCTATCACAACTTCAGCAAAATTTTTTGCTGGTATTTTTTCAGTACCACTAAATATAACTTCATCCATTGAAATAGAACGAAGACTTTTAGATGATGACTCACCCATTACCCATCTTAATGACTCAAATATATTTGATTTACCGCAACCATTTGGACCAACAATACCTGTTACGCCCTCTCCAATTTCTATCTCACAAGGAAATGCAAATGATTTGAAGCCATTTATTTTTAATTTTTTTACTTTAAACAACGTAATATTTTATTTGAGCAATGAATCGATTTTTAATTTAAGAGCTTCTAATGTAAGATCTCCTTTGTATTTTTCTCCATTAAAATAAATTGTTGGAGTTGCAGTGATATCGTATACTTTTGAAGATTTTAATCTATCTTTGAGCAAGCCATCTTCAATTGACTTATTACCAATACAAACTTTTAGTTCTTCATCTTTTAAACCACCAAATTTCGCAATTTTAAGCAAAGATTTGAAAGGATCTTGAGTTCTTGTCCAATCTTTCTGTTTTTTATAGAAAATATCTAAAAAATTAAAGAAATTTTTACTTCCTGAACATCTGGATATCATCGACGCTTTGAGCGCATATTTATCTAGCGGAAAATCTTTATAAGTGTATAATATTTTACCTGTATCAATATAATTTTTCTTAATTTCAGGCATTACTTCAATATGAAATCTAGCACAGTGACCACACGTAAGTGAAGCAAACTCAATCATTTTAAGAGGAGCATTTATTTCTCCCATAGATTTTATTTCAAGAGCTTCAAGAGTATCTACGACTTTTGCTAAAGAACCCTTATAATTAAAAATTAGTAATAAACCTATGATAAATATTATATTATTTTTTTTAAGTAACATCCTTAACCTTTATAATTTCAGTGATTTTAAAATATTTTTTTAAATTTTATAACATTAATATAATCATATTTGAAAAAAGTATTTATCTTTTCTTTTATTTTAGCCGAATAATACGAAAATTCTAGAGCATAATTTCCGTTAATTGATATTTCTAATGTTTTAAAATTATTTTTTTTATAAAACTTTGACGGGTAACATTTATTTGCCAACTCTTTACCTAAAATATCTTCCCAATGAAACTCTAATTCAAATAAATTACTGGAAAATTTTTTTTTTATTGGATTTAATACTTTTGGTAACAATGACGAAATTAACAATGGTTTATTTTTATATTTTCTCAAAACAGCAACAATGACTAAAAAATTATCTAAAAACAAAGATTATAACATTTCTAATATAAAAAATATATGGCAAACAAAATTAGAATTCTGGTACAAGTCGAATAAAAGAGATCTTCCATGGAGAAAAAAAGAAAACCAAGACTTTTATAATATATGGATAAGTGAAGTTATGCTTCAACAAACAGGTGTAAAAACAGTAATCCCTTATTTTTTAAAATTTAAAAGAAAATGGCCTGATTGGAATTCATTTTTAGATGCAACATTTGATGAAATTTTATTTTTATGGCAAGGCTTAGGCTATTATCAAAGAGCCAAAAATATTTATAAAACCTTACAGATTTTAAAAAAAAATAAAAAATTTATCTTTACACATGATGAACTTTTAAAGCTTCCTGGCATTGGTAAATATTCTGCAGCCTCAATTTCAGCTATACTAAAAAATGAAAATAATGCAGTTGTTGATGGAAATATAAAAAGAATTATTTCAAGAGCTTTTAATATTGATGTTAATAAAAAGGATTTTATTCAAATTATTGATAAAATAGCTCAGGATTTGACCCCATTTAAAGGTAATAATTTATATTGTCAAAGTTTAATGGATCTCGGGGCAATGATTTGTAAACCATCAAACCCAAAATGTATTATATGTCCAATAAAAAGTATCTGTTCTTTCGACTTTAATAAAAAAAAAGCTAGAACTGAAAAAAAGAAAATTAATAAATTCGGGATAGTATTTTATGTAAAACATAAAAATTTAATTTATTTAGAAAAAACAAGTGATAGATTTTTGCATGGAACTGTAATTTTTCCTTTTTCTGATTTCTTTATTTCAGATAATCAAAATAATAGTCAAACTAAAAAAAAGATAATTGAAACTTGGATGTTTAAAACTTTTAAAGTTAAAGATTATAAATTATTAGGATATATAAAACATAACTTTACTAACTTTAATTTAAAATTGTATATTATAAAGGTAATATTAAATAATAAGAAAGTAATTAGGCCTAATGGAATGTGGCTGAATGAAAACATTGGTTTTGACAATTATCCTTTTTCAATTTTAATGAAAAAAGTAATAAAAAAGGTTAATGAATGAGAGTATTGAATTTTTTTAATTTTTTGTTTTTTTTTATATTTAATTTTTCATATTTAATTGCACAACAAAGTGATCATGAAAAAGCAATTGAAGCTGTTAAGAATGAAGAAATATTACCGCTAGATCAGATATTATTATCAATTAATAATAGTTATGAGGGGAGAGTTCTTGCAATAAACTTAAAAGATAGTGAACAAGGTCTTTTTGGTTGGGTTTATGACATTAGGATGATTAATTCTGAAAATAAAGTAATTAATTTAAGAGTAGATGCCGGGACTTCTACCGTGCTTATGGTAGATGGGATAGGAAATTAAAATATGAGAATTTTATTAGTTGAGGATGATCCTAGTCTTTTAAATCAAGTAAAATCGTCTTTAGAAGAAAATGGATACTCTGTTGATGTCGCATCAGATGGCGAAGAAGGTCATTTTATGGGAGACACTGAACCCTATGATGCAGTAATACTTGACCTGGGATTGCCAAAAGTTGATGGCCTTTCAATTCTTGAAAAATGGAGGAAAGATAAAAAAAAGTTTCCTGTTCTAATTCTTACAGCAAGAGATAGATGGAGTGAAAAAGTATCAGGTTTTGATGCAGGTGCTGATGATTATGTAAGCAAACCATTTCAAATGGAAGAACTATTAGCTAGGCTTAGGGCTTTGATAAGAAGATCTGCTGGCCATGCATCTTCGGATATAGAGTGTGGACCGCTAAAAATAGATACAAAAACAAATAAAGTCTTTATAAACGGAACTAAACTAAAATTAACATCTCATGAGTATAAAATTATTGAATATTTTCTTCATCATCAGGATAAGGTGATTTCAAGAACAGAATTGACAGAGCACATCTATGATCAGGATTTTGATAGAGACTCAAATACAATTGAAGTTTTTATTGGTAGATTAAGAAAGAAACTTGGAGTTGATATTATTAAAACTGAAAGAGGCTATGGATATAGATTATCAGTGGATGATTAATTATGAAATTAATTAATTCACTTGCTTTAAGGCTTTTTCTGAGTGCATCAGTTTGGATATTATTAACACTTTTAAGTGGAGGATTACTTCTCTCAGATATTTTCAGAGAATCAGCAGAAAAGTCATTTGAAGATAAATTAAATCTTTTTATGGAAACATTAATTGGATCAAGTAAGATTGATTCAAGTGATAGTATCACAGTTGTAAATCCACTAGGAGATCCAAGATTTTTTCAACCTTATTCTGGTTGGTATTGGCAAATTAATGATGGTGCCAAGACCTTAGAACGTTCACGCTCTATGTGGGATCAAGTTTTTACTATTGATAAAAGACTTATTGGTGGAAGAGCACAATTTAAAAATGCAGTTGCTAAGGACGGTAAAAGCAAAAATTTAATAGCTTCAAAAAAAATAATTATTATCCAAAGAGAAATATCTTTCCCTGGTTTTGATGGACCTTTAACTTTTATGATAAGTGGCAATACTCAGGAGTTTGAAAAAAATATTTTACAATTTAATAACATTTTAATTTCTTCTTTACTTCTGTTAGGTTTAGGACTTTTAGTTTCAGTTTATTTACAAGTAAAATATGGTTTATTACCTCTAAAGAAAATAAAAAATTCACTTTTCAAAATTAGAAATGGAGATGCAACAAAATTAGAAGAGAATTATCCTATTGAGGTTTCACCTTTAGCCAAAGAAATTAATATTTTATTAGATCATAACGAGAAGATTGTTGAAAGAGCACAAACCCATGTTGGTAACCTTGCTCATGCCCTTAAAACTCCACTTGCAGTTATAAGTAACCATATAAATGCTGCTAAAGAAGATAATATTATATCACCCCAAATTGAACTAATTAAAAAAAATGTCAGCAGATATTTAAATAAAGCAAGATCATCGTCATCTAATAAAGTATTAAAAAATAAAGTAAAAGTTCACTTAGTTGCATCTAAAATAATAAAAGTATTTAAGAAAATTTATCCAAGTTTAGAGATTAATCTAATCAATATGGATAAGAGTATTTTATTTCCTGGAGGTTCTGATGATTTAGATGAAATTTTAGGAAATTTATTAGAAAATGCCTGTAAATGGACTAATGGAATAGTTGAGTTAAAAATTATTAAATATTCAAGTAGTGAGATAAAATTTACAATTTCTGATGATGGTCCTGGATTACCAATGCAAAAAAGATCTGAAGTTTTTGCTAGAGGTTTTCGTTTAGATGAGCAAACTCCTGGTACAGGATTAGGTCTAAACATTGTCAAAGATACAGTAGAAATTTATTCCGGAAAAGTTTGGTTATCAGACTCAATATTTAATGGTTTAGAGGTAAATGTTATACTTCCTCTTTCAGTAAAAAGTTCTTAATAGGGGCAAAACTTTTTCTATGCACATTAGTTATTCCATGGTTTTTTATTCCTAAAAGATGTTTTTTAGTTCCATAACCCATATTATTTTCCCAGTCATAGTATTTAAATATTTTTGACAATTTTTTCATTTCTTCATCTCTAAAAACTTTTGCCAGTATTGAAGCGGAAGCTATTGAAATAGATTTTTGATCTCCTTTAACGATAAACTCGGTTTTATTATTTAAAAAAAAAAAATTTAAACCATCGACTTTTACTTTTCTTCCAATACCTGAAAAAGGTTCAAAAGATCTTTCCATTGCTAATTGAGTTGCATTATTTATGTTTAATCTATCAATTTCTTCTACTTTGCTGATGCCAAAGTTATATATTGAATTTTTTTTTATGAAACTGGATAGAATTAGTCTTTTTTTTTGAGAAATTTTTTTAGAATCATTAATCTCATATATTTCTTTTTTATCTAATATTGATTTTTTCAATAAAACAGAACATGCCACTAAGGGTCCTGACCATGCACCACGACCAACCTCGTCTATTCCAATGACTCCAATATCATTTGAAATATGTTGTGTAATCATTTTTCAAGTAGTCTAGGAATTAATTCTACTAAGTTGCATGGTTTAAAACGGTTATCACATTGATATTTTAGGATATTTTCCCAAGCATCAGAACAAGCGGAAGGAGATCCTGGTATAGCAAAAATAAATTTATCCTTAGCGATACCAGCGATTGCTCTTGATTGTATTGCTGATGCTCCAATTTTTTCAAAACTAATCATTCTAAAAATCTCTCCAAATCCAGGTATTTCCTTCTCAATGATCTTTTTAACTGCTTCAGGTGTAGAATCTCTTCCTGTTAAACCTGTACCACCAGTCAACAAAATCATATTTATATTTTTTAAATTTAAGCATTTTTTCATGTAAGAAATAATTTTTTTTGAATCATCTTTGATAAACTCTTTAGAATAAACATTATGACCAGATTTATTGATTTTTTCTTCTAATATTAGTCCAGATTTATCATCACTTATACTTCTCGTATCTGAGATTACAGCAATACAAAAATTTAATGAGATGAATTTTTTTTTTTTATCAATTGGCATATTATATTTTTTTTATATTTTTTTTAATTTTTAATAAATCGAACCAAGTTTTTTTTTTTTCAATTGGATTGTTTAAAAGAAATGAAGGATGATATAAAACATGTGAAATAATACTTAAACCATTATTATTGTATTCAAACTTTTCTCCTCTTATTTTTGTTATTATACCATCAAGATTTAAAATAGCTCTAGCAGCAAGGCCTCCCAAAATAATAAGTAATTTAGGATTAATTATATTTATATGTCGTTTTGTAAAGGGTAAACATAACTCAATTTCCTCTGGATTAGGTTTTCTATTGCCAGGTGGTCTCCAGAATATTAAATTTGAAAAATAAACGCTTTTTTTTTCTATTCCTATACAATTTATCATTTTCTCCAATAGTTTTCCCTCTGTCCCAACGAATGGTTTTCCAATTCTGTCTTCTTCAGAATCTGGTACGTCGCCTATTATCATGATTTTAGCATTTTTGTCTCCCTTGCCAAATACAATATTAGTAGACGTTTCTTTTAAATTACAATTCAGATTACAAATTTCTTTTTTTAAATTTTCTAATAACTTCTGTTTATCAATAATTAAATCTGTTGATTCTTTTTCTAAAATTTTTAATTCTTTAATTTTGGAATTAAAATTAGACAGTTTTCTGGTAAATTTTTTTGAAGTTGTTTTACCAATATTACTTATAATTCCAATTTGTTCGCAAAATTCAATAAAAGACTTTGTGTTTTTAATTTTCATTTCATATATAATATTAGTTAATAATATTATAATACAAATTATAAAAAGTATTTTTTAAATTGGTTACTTAAATGAGTCGAGAGAAAATGGAATACGACATAGTTATTGTTGGTGCTGGCCCATCAGGTCTGTCAGCTGCAATTGAATTTAAAAAATTATGTCAAAAGAAGAGTAAAGATTTTAGTGTTTGTATAGTTGAGAAAGCTTCTCAAGTTGGAGCGCATACTCTATCTGGGGCAATTCTTGAGACAAGAGCTCTTGATGAACTAATACCGGATTGGACTAAATATGATGCTCCCTTAAAAACTAAGGTCTGTAAAGAAAGATTCATGTATCTTGGTAAAAGTAATAGTTTTTCATTTCCTTCATTTTTACTTCCGAAGGTAATGAACAACAGAAAAAACTTTATCATTTCGCTTGGAAACTTCTGTAAATGGCTAAGTATGGAGGCAGAAAAACTAGGAGTTGAAATTTATCCCGGGTTTGCAGCTTCAGAAGTTCTTATTGATGAAAATAAAAGAGTTTATGGCATTGCAACAGGAGACCATGGTGTAGAAAAAAATGGAGAAAAAGGACCAAATTTTCAACAAGGAATAGAATTACATGCAAAATATGTTTTTTTTGCTGAGGGGTGCAGAGGAAATTTGGGAAAGGAATTAATTAAAAACTTTGGTTTAGATAAAGATAGTTCTCACCAAACATATGGAATCGGCTTAAAAGAGCTGTGGGAAGTTTCAGAAGAAAATTCGAAACCAGGAGAAGTATTGCATACTGTTGGGTGGCCTCTTGATGAGGGAACATATGGTGGTTCTTTTTTATATCATTTAGAAAAAAATATGATATCTGTTGGTTTTGTCATAGGACTTGATTACAAAAACCCTTATTTATCTCCTTATGATGAGTTTCAAAGATTTAAAACTCATCCAAAAATAAGAGAAATTTTTAAAAACGGTAGAAGAATTTCTTACGGAGCAAGAGCATTAAATGAAGGAGGTTGGCAGTCATTACCAAATTTAGTATTTGCAGGAGGAGCTTTAATAGGATGTGAGGCTGGAACATTGAACACGCCAAAAATTAAAGGTACTCATACAGCAATGAAGTCCGGAATGGTAGCAGCGCATTCTGCTTTTACTGCACTCTCTGAGAATAGAAAAAATGATGAACTCCTGGATTATCAGGAAGTATTTAAAGAATCATGGGCAGGAAAAGAGCTTTATAAGGCAAGAAATGTAAGACCATCATTTAAATGGGGTTTGAAATTAGGAATGTTGTTGACTGGAATAGACCAAACTTTATTGAGAGGTATGGCTCCGTGGACATTAGACCATCATTTAGAAGATCATAACTCTCTTTTAAATAAATCTAAAGTAAAGAAGATTGATTATCCTAAACCTGACGGAGTTTTGACTTTTGATAAATTAACTAACGTTTCATTTACAGCAACTAACCATGAAGAAAATCAACCTTGCCATCTTAAATTAACTAATAATAGTATTCCTATTGATTTTAATTATAAACATTTTGATTCACCTGAACAAAGATATTGTCCTGCAGGAGTTTACGAAATAGTTAATGAATCAACAAATCCTGCTTTACAAATTAATCCTCAAAACTGTATTCATTGTAAAACCTGCGATATTAAGGATCCAAAACAAAATATTCAGTGGGTAGTTCCTGAAGGGGGTGGAGGTCCTAATTATACCAATATGTAGTATTAAGAGTTTTCTTAGATTAATGATGGTTTTTTCTTTAATCGTTCCTAATGATTTGTTTTCTAAAGAATCAAATAACACATTAAATGGAGATGAAAATTTTAATTATGAATCAGGTAGTTATCTTTCATGGATTCAGGCGGAAAAGTCAGGTAATTCGTCGGATAAATCCTTTTTCCTTTCCAAAATAAAAAATAGATTAGATGATCGAACTGAGTTAAAAAAAGCTTTTTTTTCTGCTCTTTATATAGATGATTGGGAAATATCAAAGGAATTAGCTAATAAGATTTTAGAGTTTGAACCTACAAATTTTTTTGCAAATATTGTAATTGCTACAAACTTATATCTAAAGAATGATTTTAAGGGTGCGAATAAATTTATAAAAAAAATATCAAATAATGATATTGATAGAAATTTTTTAAATGTCATCTCATCTTGGATTTATTTTAGCGATAATAAAGAAAAAGAAGCAATTGATTTATTAGAAATAGATGTTCGAAATTGTATTCCTCTTAATTGTCTTCATGCAGGCTTGCAATTTGATCTTCTTGGAAGGTTAGGAAATGCAAAAACTAAATTTGATTTTTTACAAAAAAAGAACTCAAATTCATATAGAGTTCTTGAACTTTTATTAATTTTCTACGAAAAAATAGGAGAGGAACAATCAACTAAAGATATTTTAGAAAATTTTAAGAAAACTGCATTTGATTTCATAAATTTAGAACTAATTTATAATCAAGATATTTTTAACCCTATAACAGAACCATCGCATGGATTAGCTGAGGCTTATTTTAATATTGCAGGGTGGTTTTATGAAAATAGATTGTACAGATTTTCGGCTTATTTTTCAAATTTAGGGTTAAAAGTAAGGCCTGATCTTTCTTCTTTAAAATTTTTATTAGCTAACATATATGAAAAGCTGGATAATAATCTACTAGCTTTAAAAAATCTTGAAAGTTTTGATGGAAAAGATTTATATTATTTAAAGGCAGAAAAGTTAAAATTAAAGATTTTAAATGATCTAGATAAGACTAAGGAAATAGTTAAAAATTTGAGAAGCTTAGTTAAAGAGTTTCCTAATAGGATAGAACTTAAAATTTTATTGGCTGATTCATTAAGACACTCCTTACTTTATGAAGAATCTATTAATTATTATAATGATATACTTAAAGAGTTTAATGAACCAAAAGAGGAACTTTGGAAAATATTTTATTCAAGAGGAATATCATATGAGAGGCTAAAAAAATGGAAACTAGCTGAAAGAGATCTTTTGAAAGCCCTAGATTTAAATCCTGAGGCTCCATTTGTGTTAAATTATCTTGGCTACAGTTGGTTAGAAAGAGGAGTAAACCTTGAACAAGCTTTAGATTTAATTTTATCTGCAGTAGAGATAGAGCCTGATGATGCATATATTATTGATTCTCTCGGTTGGGCATATTTTTTATTGGGTGATTTTAAAAAATCCATAGATACACTTGAGCATGCATTAAGATTGCTGCCATATGATCCAACATTGAATGATCATCTTGGTGATGCTTATTGGAAGGTAGGAAGAAAAAAAGAAGCTTTATCTCAATGGAAAAGAGTTTTGATTTATGAGCCAAAAGAAGAATTAAAAAAAAGTGTATTAACCAAGATTTCTGTGGGATTATGAGTAAGAATAATTTTATTTTTTTTTCACCTGCAAAACTTAACTTATTTTTAGAAGTTTTAAATAAAGAACATAATGGATTTCATAATCTTAACAGTTTGATGTGTTTTTGTGATATTGGAGATTACATAAAGCTTGAAAAATCAAGTTCTTTAAGTTTAGAGATAGAAGGACCTTTTGCAAGTAACTTAAAAAAATTTAATAAAAATGAGAATTTAATAATTAAAAGCATAAAAGCATTAAAAAATGCAATAGATTTTGATAGTAATTTTAATATTAAGTTAGTTAAAAACCTTCCTATTAGTTCAGGTTTAGGAGGAGGTTCCTCAAATGCTGCAACTGTAGTTAGGGCAATTTGCAAAATTCAAAGCCTAAATATTCCCAATAAAAGGTTAATGGATCTATTATTTTCATTAGGTTCAGATATTCCATTTTGTTTTCTGGGTAAAACAGCTTTAGTTCAAGGTGTTGGAGAAAAAGTCGAACCAACAAATATAATCCCCATATTTAATGTATTACTTGTTAACCCTCTTATTGAGGTTTCAACGAAAGAAATATTTAAAAAAATTAATAATTTTTCAAAAAACAAAACAAAACTTCCTAATTATAAAATGGAAATCAATGAATTAATTAAATTTTTATCTTTTACAAAAAATGATTTACAAGATATTGCTTCCGACTTACAAAGTGAAATAAAGCTTATATTAAATATTTTTAAATCAGATAAGAATGTTTTATTATATAGGATGTCTGGTTCTGGAGGAACGTGTTTTGGTATTTATAAAAACAAAACTACATTGGAAAGTGCTGTTCAATTTTTCCAAAAGTATAATAAAAATTGGTGGGTTAGGTCAGGAAAAATCTTAAATCACATATGACTTGTTTAGTGAAAAAAAAATGTTTATGTTTTAAATTGAATTTAATGGGGTGTGGCCAAGTGGTAAGGCACCGCTTTTTGGTAGCGGCATTCGTAGGTTCGAATCCTACCACCCCAGCCAAATAGACTATGAGTAAGCAAGTATATTTATCCCTTCAGGAATGCTCTTT
>MDTB01225999.1_pt1 | contig 26330 bp, 25 predicted proteins | sample 811161 | NCBI WGS metagenome assembly MDTB01 (sample SAMN05326650, study PRJNA326480) | marine metagenome | isolation source: seawater | place: Mediterranean Sea | collected 2009 | reverse complement strand
ACAAACTAATGTGATTGAATTAGCACATAAATATGGAATTAAGAGATTACTTTTTCTTGGAAGTAGTTGCATTTATCCAAAATATGCAGTCCAACCTATTATTGAAGAATCTCTTTTAAATGGTGCTTTAGAGTCCTCTAATCAATCGTATGCAATAGCAAAAATCGCTGGTATTAAATTGTGTGAATCTTATAGACAACAATATAAATTTGATGCAATTTCATTAATGCCTACAAACCTCTATGGCCCAGGTGATAATTATCATCCTGAAAACAGTCATGTTATGGCCGCACTAATAAGGAAATTTCATACTGCTGCCAAAGAGTCTTGGCCTTCAGTAACTTGTTGGGGTTCAGGAAAACCATTTAGAGAATTCTTGCATGTTGATGATCTAGGCGATGCTATTGTTTTCTCTTTAGAGAAATGGGATCCTGATTCTCCTGATGCTCCACTTGATAAAGAGGGTAATCCTCTTTTGATTTTAAACGTAGGATTTGGAGCAGATATCACAATTAAAGATTTAGCTAACAAGATCGCTAGAATAACAAATTTTAAAGGTAATATTTTTTGGGATCAAAGAAAAATTGATGGCACACCAAAAAAACTCTTAAATACTGAAAGACTTAAAAAATTAGGTTGGGAGCCAAAAATAAAAATTGAAGAGGGTATTAAACTAACATTAAAAGAATTTGAGAAAGAGATATATAGTTAATTAAATATCAAAAAATTAAATTCTAATATTTATTCTTAATCCAATATTACTCTCGTTAATATTCAACATTGAAGAAATATCAAACAATCCAATAGCATTACTATAATATAAATCTAAACTTTGATAATTTTCTAGAAAGAACCTTAATCCGAATGTATTATTACTATAAATATTTTTATTTTCATAAAGATTTGCTTCAGCGATCATCCACAAAATCATTAAATGAATAATCTATCGATAATCCTAAAACAAAAATACTATTTAAATTTGTCAAATATGCTTTAGGATTTACATTAAAAGTTAAATTTTCATCAAGTAAAAAAGAATTCATTTGCTCCAAAAAATAATAGCCCTGTTTTTTTTGACTTCTCCCTAGACTTATTCTTCCTGAATTCCAATATTTAAAATCACCAGAATCAATTCTAAGAAAATTAGTAACTAAACCTAATCTTGTATTTAAATTATCTTCTGAAATAAAATTATTAAAAACCTCATCCGGTTGAGAATTATTTTGAGGAGCATTTTTTGTAGAGGAAATGTTTACAAACTCTAACTCTAATTTATTAGAGAATGCATTTTTTAATTTATCCTTTCATTACTCATTGAAATTAGTGAAGTGAGTAGTTTAATCTTTTGATAGTTTTATTATTTCAGAAACTTAATAAGAATTTGTTGATTTAAATTTTAAAATTGTTTTTAATATAATTTTTAAATCCAATATTAAATTCCATTCTCTTTGATATATAAGATCTAATTCAACTCTTTTTTTCATTTCTTTAATTGATTTAGTCTCTCCTCTTAAGTCCATGATTTGTGCTAGACCAGTAATCCCAGGTTTAAAAGCATGTCTTTGCATATATCCAGATATAAGTTTTCTATACTGTTCATTATGCTCAATTGCATGAGGTCTCGGTCCAACTACACTCATTTTACCTTCAATTACATTAATGAATTGAGGCAATTCATCTAGACTCCATTTTCTTAAAATTGATCCTAATTTAGTTACTCTAGGATCATTTTTTTTTGCCTGTTTAAGCCCTTTTTTAGAACCAGATTCAACTACTTTCATACTTCTAAATTTATAAATATAAAAACTTTTACCATCTAATCCGTATCTCTCTTGTTTAAAAATTACTGGGCCTTTACTATTGATTTTTATTAATATTGATATAAATATCAATAAAGGCGATGTTATTAAAATGACAATTAAAGAAAAGAAAATATCAAAAATTCTTTTTACCAAAATCACTAAAGAATTTATATCATTACCCCATAAATCTATTAAACAGGAATCATCTAAATAATCTACACTTAATCGCATTGTATTATTCATCCAATCTGTCATAAGGACTGTGGGTATTGATGTATTTCCAAATATCTTAATTAAGTTTTTTATTTCATTATTACTCATATTTGAAGGATTAAAGATTATCTTATCTACTTTATTAAAAGTTAACCATTTCTCTAGATTAGATATGTATCCATAATGTATTGAAGTATCTTGATTAACAAAAGATTCATTTTCATTAAAAAACCAGGCTGATATTTTATATCCATACCATGGATTTTGATTTAGCTTCGATGAAAGTAGCTTATGAGAAGATTTATTGCCTACAAAAAGAATATTTCTAAAATTCTTTCCATCTTTTCTTATCCTTCTTAAGAGAAGACGCATTAAGAAGTGATTTATGAAAATAATTAAGAAAGTTTCTAAAATCCAAAGATAAAAATATGTACTATGTATGTAAGACTGATATCCAAAAAATGAAGAATAAATAATTACATATAAAGCAATATAAAATGTTGCAAAAAATATATTTTGTAATAGATTTCCTAATTTTTTTACTCTATAGCTTTTATATAAATCACAATATGAAAAAATGAAGAAAATAAAAAATATAAGACTTATGTTCAAATGATCTAGGAAATTCAGACCACTATAGTTACGTACAATTTGTAAATTAAAGATTATAGAAATGAAAATGCATTCAAATATTTTTTGAAAGTAATTTATATTTCTTGAATTAATTACTGATATTTCCTTTATGAAATTATTTCTTATATCGTTAAAAAAAGATTTATTCATAATAAAAATTTACCATTTTTCTAAGAAAAATTTTTGATATATTTAGTACTAAAATGAAAAACTTAAGTTTGATAAATAATTTTAAACTTTTCCTTTAATACCAACAATAAAACAAAAGGTATTGGTAAGAATGGAATGACGAGACTAGAACTGGAAAGAAAAATCACAGGTAAAAGAATAAAAACATTTTCTAAATATCTAAAAATCAAAAAATCAGAATACTGGTGACTGGATAAATTTTTTAAATTTTTTGGCAGAAAACGCTTAAACTTAAATATTATCCTAAGATTATAAAAAATAAAATAAATTATAATTCCAGTTAAAGGTATTCCAAAATCTGTCAAAAAGGTTCCTATATAATTTTTTGAATCAATAATAAATTCTGGTGAAATAATACCATATTTAGCAAATGAATCTCCAAGAGCTACGTTTATCTCACCACTAAATCTACTCCAATCAGGTAAATATTCCGAAAAATATGTTTTAAAACCTCCTAAACCTAATCCAAATGGATTAAAAAATGATGCTTTTAAAGATGCGTAAATCAAAGAGAATCTAGTAATATTTGATACATTTGCACCGATTATTGAATAATTTAACGAAAAAATATTATCTAACTTAGGTATTACAAAATTTATAGTTATTAATAAGGAGCCTAATAATGTTGAAATTCCTAAAATAAATCCTTTTAAAGATAAACTTCCGCGCCTAATATAAGATGATATTCTATAAAAAAACAAAACTGCAAGACCAAGAAGATAAGTTCTACTATCAGATGAGAAAGTAAAAAATCCTGATATTAAACCTATAGCTATGATAAAACTTATATTGATATTAAATATCTTTTTAATATTTTTGCATTTTAATTTCAAATATAATAATCCCTCAAGAAGTGGTATTGATGAAACCAATAAATAGAAAGCACCTAAAGATGCTTCAGGAAAAATTCCACTAGGTTTTAGATAAAATTTACTACTACTAATAGTATTTATTAGCTTTACAAAAAATCCAGAAATATAATTATCACTAGAAGATTGAAAAACAATAACTATTGAATTTAATAATAAATAAAAAATGCTTATAAAAAAAAATATAAATATTTTATCTCTGGATAAGTTACTAAAAATTAAATATAAACTAAAGAAATTAATAATTAGGAAGATGTATTGAATTAATGAACTTAAGAGAAAACTACTTTTAGTAAAAAATATCGAAATTAAAATTGAATATGATAGAAAAACAATCGCACAAAATAAAAAAATAATAAGATTATGATTTATTTTTCTTTTAAGGAAAATATTTATGAAGATTATAGGTAAAGACAAATAAGAAAATAATGGTCTTATAAAACCGCCTGGTACGAATGTAAAGTTTAATAATGGGAGAGACAATAAGTATATTGAAAATAAATTTATAGACTTAATTTTCATAAATCAAAAAGCTTCTCATTTTTTTTCTTAGAAAAATTATTTATATCATCTAAGCAAAGTTCTAAAGCTGAAATTCCTTGATCTTGTTTTTTATACCAATTTACAGTTTTTTCAACAGCCATCTTGAAGTCCCAAACCGGGTACCAGTTTAATTCTTTATTTGCCTTATGAGAATTTAGATATAGTAATTTTGACTCTTTAAATTCATCAATATTTCTATTAAATATTATTTCCCCAGGCCATATATTTTTTATCTCATTTACTAATTCTGAAACTTTTTTATTACAGTTAATATATGGCCCAAAATTATAAGCATTGCTTATATTCTCTTTTTTTTCATATAAAAATCTAGCTAAAGTCAAATATCCATTCAATGGATCTAAAACGTGCTGCCAAGGTCGAGTATATGAAGGATTCCTCACTAATAATGGTTTAAGAGATTTAAGTGCTCTTATGAAGTCAGGTACTATTCTATCTTCCGACCAATCTCCGCCTCCTATTACATTACCTGCTCTAGCTGAAGCTATCATTAGGTTATCTTTTTGATAACTTTTAAATCCACAAAAACTTTTTCTCCAACTTGAGATCAAAATTTCTAGTGCTGCTTTACTTGCACTGTAAGGGTCATCTCCGCCTAACTCATCATTTTCTCTATATCCATATTCCCATTCATTATTTTTATAAACTTTATCTGTAGTTACGAACACAGCAGAACATAAATTATCTAACTCTTTCATACTTTCTAATAAATTTAATGAACCAATTACATTTGTTTCCCAAGTAAGTGATGCTTCCTCATATCCTTTTCGCACAATAGCCTGTGCCGCAAGATGAAAAATAATGTCGGGCTTAATAGAAGAAACTTTTTTATTAAGGAATTGTTTATCAAGGATATCCCCTTCCACGTTATAGAATCTTTTTTCGACTTTTTTGAAAATATCACCAAAAAAAATATACTCACCGTTCTCTTCGGGAAGAGATAGGCCCCATACCTCTGCTCCTAATTCAAGAAGCCAAATCAGAAGCCATGTTCCTTTAAAACCAGTATGACCAGTAAGTAAGATTTTCTTATCTTTCCAAAAATTACTCATATTCCTACCAAACTTTCCAAGGACAATTTTTATCGGCCCATAACTTCTCCAGATAATTCCTGTCTCTAATTGTATCCATACATTGCCAAAAACCATAATGTTTAAAGGCAGCTAATTGATTATCAGATGCTAGATTTGTTAATGGCTCCTTTTCCCACAAAGTTTTATCATTTTCTATATATTCTATTGCTTTAGTCTCAACGACAAAAAAGCCGCCATTGATCCAACCCCCGTCACCTTTTGGTTTTTCAATAAAGCCTTTAACAATATTTTTATCTATATCTAATGCTCCAAAACGACCAGTGGGTTGATATGCGGTAATAGTACATAATTTACCATTATCTATATGAAATTTTATTAACTCTGAAATATTAATATCAGACAATCCGTCTCCATATGTTAGACAAAATCTATCTTCTTTTATATAGTCTTGAATCCTCTTTATTCGTCCTCCAGTCATAGTAAGTTCTCCAGTATCTATAAGTGTTATAGTCCACTTCTCAAAATTTTCTGAATGAACCGTAATTTTATTATTACCAATATCAATACTCAAATTATTATTATGCAAAACATAATTAGCAAAATATTCTTTTATCAAATAACCCTTGTAGCCACAGCAAATTATAAATTCATTAATATTATATTTCCCATATATTTTCATGATATGCCAGAGTATTGGATAATCGCCAATAGTAATCATAGGTTTTGGCTTAAGATATGTTTCTTCGCTGATCCTTGTACCCAAACCCCCAGCCAAAATAATTGCTTTCATGTATCTTAAAATTTTTTAAATTAGATTTTTAATTTCATTACTAATGATACCAATATAAGTTTAGTCGTTACCATTTAATATTCTAAAAAGAGTAAAGGTATTAACCAGTCCTCCGATAGGTTCTGTAAATGTAGTAATTGCATTTGAGGCTTTAGCGAATGCATTAGGGTTAACAATTACGGTATCACCATCTTTCAACAAAGGATTTTCTTCATTAGAAGCAGACTTTTTAAGATTCAACTTATATCTTTTAACAAAGGCAGTTCCATTAGTATTAAGACGAATTAACTTTATATTTGTTTTGCTTACTTTAAGATTTTTTATACCTCCAGCATAATAAATAGCTTGAATTAAGGGAGTGTTTGCATTCAGTAACACATTGCCTGGATTATTTACCTCACCGATAATGTTTACCTCTATCTTCTTTCTTGACAGATTATTAGAGGTTATTTGAATATTATCTAAATTATTTTGTTTTACTTTAAGAAGAGTAATTGTATCACCATCAAATAAATATGGATTATTTATTTGTTCTCCTCTGAGAATTAAATCATAAATATTAAGGGTTGTTCTTTTAAAGGGATAATTTTGCGAATTATTAACAGAAGGCAATCTCCTACGAAGTAAAACTTGTTTTAAATTAGCTTGATTTGTAATCCCTCCAGCAGTTTGTATAGCATCAACAAGCGTAGGAGGACCATCACCTATATTTGCCTCTAAATCATTTGCTTCTGAAAGTTTATTAGAATTTATGGAATATACACCGGGATTCTGGACTTCACCAACTAAAGAGACCCTGACAGGACGTGTTTTTAATATTTCTATCTGCACTTTGGGATTTAATAGCTCATTTTTTAAAAGATTTGATATTTTCAAACTTGCTTGATTTAGGGTCATCCAACGCAAGTTAACATTTCCTAAAAAAGGAATACTAGCTGTGCCATCGCTCAATATTTGTATCTCTCCTGATAGCTTTTCGTCTCCCAAAAAATATAATTTCAAAACATCTCCAGGACCCAATAAGTATGAATCATCCTCAAGAGTAGTGGTTTTAAGAGAGGAAGTGTGAGATATACTTTCTTTTTGTTTTTGTAAAATGCTTGAATTATTTTCACTCGCAATAGCGATAGTCGCGAGATAATTAAAACTCCAGAATAATATTACAGAAAACTTTAAAAAACAATGCATAAATATTTGTTTCAAAGAGCGGTTATTTGAAATTTAATTTAAAGAATTTTTTAATCTCATTTATTACTATATAATATGATATCAATGTAATAGTTTTTTATATTTATTTTGAAGTATAGTAAAAAGCGTCAAATAAACAATAACGAGGATAATTTTTCAGATGGCAATTTAAGCAGATCATCGCCAAATAATGATTTCTATGGATCTATTGATCAAGATTCGATTGATTTAAAAAATATATTAAAGATCTTTAGGAGAAGAAAAAGAATATTTATTTCGTTTGGAACTGTAACTTTTTTGTTAATAGCTACTGCTTCTATTGCACAAAGGATATTTTCTCCTACCTTTCAAGGCGGATTTACTTTATTAATCACTGATCCTATAAATAAAGAAAATAATGCTAATAATTTATTGGGAAATGATGAAATTATTTTCCAACAAACTGCTAGAAATATCACATCAAATGACATACCAACATTGATAGAAGTTCTTAAAAGTCCGCTTTTGCTTGAACCAATATCTTCCAAAAATAATATTTCATTAAAATATTTTTCGGACAATTTATCTATAAATGTTGGTGGTAAATTAAGAAATGAAGCAAATGGAATTTTGGAGGTTAGGTTGAATGGAAACTCCAAGAAAGATACTCTTAAACTTTTAAATTCAATAAGTGAAGCTTATTTAAAGACTGCTTTAGAGCAGAGAAAACAAAGAGCCTCAGATGGATTAGATTTTTTAAATAGACAAGAACCAGAACTAACTAAAAAAACAGCCATAATCAGAACTCAGGTAGCAAATTTTAGAAAAAAATATAATTTACTAGAGCCAACAAGTATGGGAAATCTTTTGCAAAATAAAGTAATAAATTTGGAAGAAAATATAATGGATATCGAAACAGAATACAATAGATTACTTCAAACAAGAAAACAAATATCTAATGGTGATTTAACCTCAATTGGTTTTGAAGAAATAATAAACTCAACCAAAAATTCGGGTAACGGCCTTAAAGTAAATAATGTAGATATGCAACTTGTAAAGGAATTAGCAAAAGTTGAAAATGCTTTAGGAGAAGCACTTTCAAAATACACTGCTAATTCATCAATAGTAAAAGGATTAAAAGATAAGCTTATAAAAATCAAACCTTTACTAAAAGAAAAACATCTTGAAGCTGTTAATGTAGCCATAAATTCAAATCGTGAAAGATTAAATTCAATTACTAAGCAAAAAGAGATTACTAACAATAAATTCCTTGAAAAACCAAATCTCATAAAGCAATATAATGAACTAAAACAGAAACTAGAAATTTCTGAAAAAAATCTTACAAGTTTATATTCCGTAAGAGAGCAATTTCAGTTAGAGATGGCTCAAAACAACGTTCCATGGAAAATAATAAAAGCTCCATTTGTATTTAAAAAACCTATAAGTCCTAATTTACCTACCAATTTTTTAGCAGCTATATTATTGGGTTTATTAATGGGAATAATTGCATCTCTTATTAGAGAGGAAACAGATAATGTATTTCATACTCCAAAAGCAGTTGAAGAGGAACTAAAACTACCTATTCTTGGACACTTACCCCACATAAGCGTACTAAAGAATCTAAGGAAAGAAGGACAAAGCTTATTCAAGAATCTTGAGTTTTTTAATAAATATAAAGAAGTATCCGAAGAAAAAAAAGAAAATAAGTATGAAAGATTTTTCTATCAAGAATCCCTAAGAGAAATACTTACTTCTATAAAGTTTTTAAAAACTGACTCTAATTTAAAATCTATTTGCTTAACTAGCTCTATAACAGGAGAGGGGAAAACATTAGTAAATATTCTTCTCGCTAAAACATTTGCAGAACTTGGAAATAGAGTTCTTTTAATAGATTGTGACTTAAGAAAGCCACAATTACATTACAGATTGGGATTAGATAATATCCTTGGAATATCAAATGTTTTAACGCAGGATGATTTGGGCTGGCGAGATGTATTAAATAAAATTGAGCAAGTAGAAAATTTTTCTGCAATTACCTCTGGGACAAGACCTCCTGATCCTCCACGTCTTTTTAGCTCAAAGAAAATGTCAAATTTAATACAAGATATTTCTAACTCTAATGAATTTGATTTAATAATATATGATGTTCCTCCTTTATTGGGCCTTGCAGATGCATCCCTAATTGCAAGTCAATGTGACGGATCAATTTTATTAGTATCTTTAGATGGAGTTCAAAAAGCTTCTCCTAAAGAATCTTACGAAAGATTGGCGAGATCAGGCTCAACTTTCTTAGGAGTTATTACTAACTCAATTAAAAAAGATACTTTTATTGATAGAGATGGCGTTTATGGATATAAATATGGATATGGATATGGATATGGATATGGATATTCAAATACTTATTCCTACTTTAATGATGAAGATGATGATGGTGTTAAACCTAATCTAGATAAAAATCAAGAAAATATGAAGGATTTTAATACCAAAATAATTGACTCCTTTAAAAGAATTTTGAAGTGGCTAGATAGTTAATTTAAGTTATGGTTTTCAAAGTTGATTGGGTTTTAAAAGATGAACTAGCAGTAAGCAGAGCTCCAAAAAATCTAGAAGATTTAGATTTTCTTAAATCAATAGGTATTAAGAGTATTCTTACTTTATGTTCAGAAGAGGAAATAGCCTTACCTGAAAATATAAAAAGTGACTTTTATTGGGAAAGGTATTTATTACCTGATCATAAGTATAAAGAAAAATTAGAACTAGAAACAGTAAAAAAGGCTCTTGAAATAGCAAATAATTTAGCAAAAAAAGGACCTTTACTTATACATTGTTATGCTGGTATTGAGAGATCGCCTTTAATATGTATGGCTTTCCTAATCTCTAACAAAAAATTATCTCTTTTACAATCACTACAATATTTAATGCAGCAACATCGTGGAACCAATCCTTTACCTGAACAATTAAATATTTTAAAAAATTTTAAATAAATATAATAATGAAATTACTTTATCTTGGTATTAGGTGCGATACAAAAGATAAAGATGGTAGTGCCTGGAATATACATTTTGCGAATCTATTAGAAGTTTTTAATTATAAAAAATACGATGTAAAATTTTTTAAATTGAATCATGTATATAAAAAAAATTTTAGTTTATTTAATCTTCCATTTCTACTTATTAGAGAAACATTCTATAGAAAAAGACTAATCCCTTTTCAAGAACTACTTTATATTCAAAGGTGTCGCGTAAATAGAATAGATTTAATCTCCCAAGAGTATTTAGGCAATTTTAATCCTGATATATTATTTTTTGAAGGTATTAGGACTTGTTTTCTTATAGAAGATATTAAAAACTTTACCTCAAAAAACTTTAAAATAATTTGTGATATGGATGACTTGCTTTCTTATAGGTATTGGAATTTGTTCAAAAATAATGACTTTATAAGCTTTGGTTATGAAACAAAAAGCTTAAGAAATTTTTCTAAGGTGATCAATTTTATTGTTTTTAAACAGTTATTCTTGATCTATGAAATTATTGCATTAAGTCAAACTGAGAAAAAACTTACAGAGTTATGTGATGGAATTTCTTTAATCAATAAAAAAGAAAAAATATTATTAGAAAAAAAGAAAGGGAAAAAATCAAAATCTTTAATAAATACAACACTATCTTTTGATCCATTTTTTTCCATAACTAACTCGTATAAGTTTATAAAAATTGAAAGATTTATTTTTATTGGTTCAGATAGACAAATCCAAAATAGAACTGCAATCATTAACCTTATCAAGATATGGGAAGATACAAAAATACACTTTAATCTTCATATTTATGGCAAAATGTTTCATAAATATAATGTTTCAAACAAAAAAGTGATTTTTGAAGGATTCGTTGAAAATCTTTCCGATTGCTATAAAGAAAATTCAGTTTTGATTAATCTAACTACGATTAAAGGAGGCATAAAAATTAAAACAATTGAGGCTATATCAAGAGGTATTCCAGTCATAGGATATGAAAATGCTTTCGGTGGCATACCAGATAAAATTAATTTATTTAATCTAAAAAATAATAAAGATGTAAGAAACTTTCTTAAGACAGAAAATATTAACAATCTACTTCTTGAACAACATAAAATCCAAAATAAGATCGGTAGCGCTATTTTAAGCAAAGAGGCTATTATAAATAATTGGGAAAAGCTTCTAAATTAAGATGAGTAATTTAAAAACTATAAGATCTATAGCACCTTTAAGAATAGCATTTGCCGGGGGGGGGACAGATTTGTTTGAATATTATTCAAAATATGGAGGGAACGTACTTAATACTACTCTTTCTCTTAAAGTTGAAGTTACTATAGAACAAACAAACTATGACTTTAATGAATATATTTCTGTAGATACAAATCAAAAAATACAATTTTCGAGAAATTCCAATAATTTCTCAAAAGAAAAATGTTATTTACTTAGAAAAATCCATTTATATCTAATTGAGGATTATCCTGAACTTCAAAATATTTGTATTAAAATCATTAGCTTTAGTCAAGTTCCTTATGGATCAGGATTAGGAACATCATCAACTATTTGTGTAGCACTAATTCAAGGACTCCTTGAAATGATTTCTGTAAAATTAACACCTCATGCGTTAGCTGAATATGCTTTTGAGATTGAAAGAATCAAATTAAAAATTCTAGGAGGTTGTCAAGATCACTATGCCGCTGCTATTGGCGGATTCAATTTTATAGAGATGAGTAAAAATGAAGTTATCGCAAATTCATTACTTATTAATAAGGATATTATTTCAGAATTAGAACTTTCCACAATTTTAGCAATAGGTAAAAAGACTAGATCTTCTAGCAATATAATTAAAGAGCAAACCAAATCTATGGCAAATCAAATAACGATAGATTCACTGCATAATTCAAAATTACTTGCCAAAGAATTAAAAAATAAACTTATAAAACAACAATTAAATGAGTTTTTCGAAATAAGCAAAAAAATTTGGGAGATTAAAAAACAATATGCTTCTTGTATTGTGCCCCCTGAATATGAGAATTTACAAAAATCTTTATTGCAACTTGGAGCATATTCATGCAAAATAAGTGGAGCAGGTGGTGGTGGTTTCTTGACAACCTTTGTAGATCCAGGAAATAAAAAAGCTATTATTGAACATCTAGAAAAGATGAAATTTAAAATATTTTCTTTTTCTTTCACTGAAAAAGGAGCAAAATCATGGGTAATTTGAAACCCAATACTCTTTCACAATCAATTTGTGATCTAATTTCAATTTTAAAGAGCATAGATAACGAAAAATTTTTAGGAAAATTTTCAAATCTTGTCTCTGAAGTATCATCTACTCTTAAAAAAGATGGGACAATATTTTTTGCAGGCAATGGAGGTTCAGCATCTGATTCAGATCATTTTGCTACAGAATTTGTAGTTCGTTTTAACCGTGAAAGAATATCTTTACCAGCTATATCACTTTCATCTAATCCAGGAATGATTACCGCATGTGCTAATGATTATGATTTTTCAAAAGTTTTTTCAAGACAATGTGAATCATTAATGAAACAAAATGATTATGTTATTTGTCTGTCTACTTCAGGAAGCTCCCAAAATATTATTGAACTTTTAAAATTATGCAAAGAAAGAAATGTTAATTCAATTCTTATATCTGGCTCTAAAACCCCTTTATTTGTTAGAGAACAATTTCAAACTCTTATTATTGATTCTATAAGCACGGCGAGGATTCAAGAGGTTCAAAAATTTATTTTACATAGTTTATGTGAAGAAATAGATAATATATTTAGTGATTGAAAATGATAAATTCTGCGTTTATTCTCTGCGGCGGTAAAGGTACACGACTGGGGCAAATAACTCAAAATACTCCAAAACCATTAGTTAAGGTAAATAATAAAGAAGTTATACACTACATCATCAATGAATTAATAGTTCTGGGAATAAAAAATATTATCTTAATCACTGGACATCTTCACGAACAATTTGATGATTTTATAAAGTACCAAAATGAAAGATTCATTGGCGCTAATATAAAAATAAAAAAACTAATAGAAGATAAACCTCTTGGTACAGCTGGGCTAATAATTAAAAAGATTAACCAAATAAATGAGAATATTCTTGTGGTTAATGGTGATTCTTTTTTTCGTTCAGACTTATTTCTAAAGCACAAAATAAAAAATTTCTCTACAAAAGATAATTCACTAGTACGAAGTATTTATATTTCAAATTCAAATAGATATGGTTTATTAGATATAAATAAAGAAAACAATTCAATATCAAATATTAATGAAAAACAAAATGCCAATAAATCTGGATACATAAATAGTGGACTTTACATTTTTAATATTAAAGAATTGCTTCTTTATAAAAAATCTAACATTAATAAAGAAATAATAAGTTTTGAATATGATGTATTCCCTTTCCTAATAAAAAAAAAGTTACTAAAAACATTTCATAGTCTAAATAATATTTTTCTTGATATCGGAATCCCCGAAGATTTTAAAAAAGCACCTTCTTTTTTAAAAGAAAATTTGTCAAGAGGCATTATATTTACTGATAGAGATGATACTTTAAATTACGATAAAGGTTATACTCATTTGGTTAAAGATTTAAGGTTAATAAAAAAAAATATTAATTTGATTACATCTCTTAATGAAGGATTAAATCCTATATTAGTTATAAGTAATCAAAGTGGGATAGCCAGAGGTCTTTATACCAATAATGATTTAAATAATTTCAATCAAAATCTATCAATGGAATTAGCAAAGTTCGATTTAAATATACTTGGGTATTATTGTTGTATGCATCATCCTGATATTACAGGAGAATGTAATTGCAGAAAACCAAAAACAGGATTATTTGATCAAGCAGCTAATGAATGGAATATTGATAAAGAAAAATCAATTATGATAGGAAATAGTTTAAGTGATATAGTCGCTGGTGAAAATTTTGGAGTAAATTGCATATATGTTCCTAATTAAAAATATAATTAAAGAACAAATTGAAAATGTTTTGGAATTTTTATTAGAAGAAAGTTATGAAAATTTTTGTTCTATTAACAAACTTCAACTTTTAAAAAAACTTAATTTAAATTATTAGGAATTTAAATCCATGCAATCTAATATTTTAAAAAAACAAGAGCATAGTAATAGCTTATTATTTCTTAACAAAAATAAGCATTCTCAAGAAATTTCAATTTCAAATAACGTTTTATTATGGTTATGAAAGTTTTGATTATTCACCCTTTTCCTGAAGGGGGAGGTGGAGCAGAAATACAATTGTATAGGAATATAAAAACACTTGAATCATTAAATTATTCAGTAACTGTTTTATCAATATATAAATTAAGCAGTATTGAATTACAAACATTAGGTGAAAAATGCGACATAAAAATTGGAAATATAAAAAATATTAGCCTTTTCCCTTTTAAAAATATCAAATTTTTTAAATTTCCTATCTTACTTGGTTATGCAATTGCTCTCAGAAAAGGTAATCAAATAAAAGATGATTTTAATATGATTCATACAATAATAGGTGAATGTCCAATCGAACACCCTACAGTAATTCAACATTTTTGTATACCACTTTTTTCAATTAAAAGAAAAAATCTTGAATTTCTAGGTTTTTTCCCAAAATATAATTTTGAATATTTAATAAGATTTTTTTATATTGAATTTTGTAAGAAAATATGCAATTTTAATTCAAAAATCATCTCAAGACATTATTCACTTGCAAATTCAAAATGGACAGCAAAAAATGTGAAGAATGAATATAAAGATTTAATATTTTGCAAACATATTTATTTTTGGCCTAAAAAAGTTTTTAATAAAAATCATAAAGTAAAATCTTTTAAAAATAGAGAAAGGATAATCATAATGCTTGGGAGAATTGTTAGATCTAAAAATTATTATTTAGGTCTAAAACTAATCTCAATGCTTAATAAATATGGATTAGATTACAAACTACTTATAATAGGAAGATCTAATACAAACTACTCTAAGGTTATTGAAAAAGAATTAAAAAAAATTAGCGATAATTTTGAAATTTTATTTGATGCGGAAAGGGAACAAATATTTAAAAAATGTTCTACTGCAATGTTTGGACTTCATGGTTTCAAATTTGAGCATTTTGGATCAGCCGCAGCAGAAATGAGAGCAGCTGGACTGCCAACATTTGTGCCTGCATATGGAGGACAAGCTGAAATAGCAAAAAAATTATTCACTTATAAAGTAATCGAAGATATCATTGAAAAAATTCTATTTTTTGAGAAAAATAATGAAGAATATAATTTACATTCAAAGGAGATTTTTGATTTTAGTTTAAATAATAATAATCTTACTTACGAAAAAGAATTAAAAAAACATTTTAAATTATTCAAAAGTAAGAAATGAAATTTAAGGTACAAAAATATTTTAGTTCTTTTTCTAAAATCTTTTTATATTTCAGTCTAGGTATTAGCGCATTTTCAATTTTATATAAAACGAACTCAACAATTTTAGGTTTTTACTTTACATTACTTTCTATACAAATATTACCAAGTTTTTTAGATTTGGGAATAAAATCAACAGTTCATTCACTACCAAAATCAAATAATAAGAAAGAGGTTTTAATACATCTAATAAAATGGTTTATTCGAATAAATTTCACAATATTTATTGTTCTATTGATATTCAACCAAAAATTTGTAGATATAATATTCATCCCAGAAGATATCTTATTTCAAGATATTTCTTCTAATTTTCTTATAAAGCTCTCACTTTTCACTTCAATTATAAGATCATCAGCTGAACTATTCTCTCAATATTTTTATTCTAAAAGATCTTTATTTATAAATGCCGCAGTAGATACAATTACAAGTTTATTTATACTTATTATTGCTATTTTGTTTTTACTAAAAAATAATTTAAGTTTAACGATTTCTCTCCTATTAATTTCATCAAGCATAATTCCTCTTATTTTATATCTCGCAATATTGTTAATTAAGTCAGGAGGAATTAAAAAATTTAAAATAACATATGAAGTTATACAAATAAAGAATGTAGTTTTAAATTTAAAAAGTAATTATTTACCTTATAGGAAATTAAATTTACAATTTTTTATTTTACAGCTATCAACAACTGTTTTAACCAATCTATCACCTTTATTGATTTCTCTTTTTGCAGATTATTCAACTACTGGATCTTATAGATTATTCCAACTCTTATTCAATGCTTTGAACGCAGCATTATTAGGTTATTATATTCATCTATGGATTGATTCAACAAATTTTAGAGAGTTAAGACCAATTGAACAAGCAATTAAAAAACTTTCAAGATTAAATTTTATAACTGTAACAATTTCAATATTATTTGGTTTTTTGATTTTTAAAATCTTTCCAAATCAAATAGGTCTTAATTTAAACTATATTTTTTTATATTCAATAATTTCATCCCTTACATTTATATTTGGATCAAAACAAACTTTGTATTCATTATTTTTAAATGGAGTTGGATATCCAATTTATACATTTTTTGCAGCTTCTATAAGCGCAATAGCTTTTATTTTATCCTCAATCATTATTAGAAATTTAAACCTTTTGGAGTTAGTGCCAATTAGCTTCTTAATTGCTAACGTAATAGGATTTATAACTATAAAACATTACGCCAAAAAAGCATATAAAAAAATAAAAAATTAATATTCAAAGAATATTACAAAAAGATAGTTTTAATTATTTGATTAAAAAAATATAAGATAGTCAAGTTTTTGAATTTTAATTTATTATTTTCTTAAAATAACGAGTAAATTTTTTGCTGTAAAGCTTATCCTAAAATTATCACCTGGATAAAAAAGTATATTTACAAAAAAATCAATAATAAACTTTATTGGTAGGGTAATTAATCTATGGATAACTTTTAATAAAGATGAATTAATTAATGGAACAACATCTCCACCAATATAGTCAATATTCATATTATATTTTTTTGAAAGATATATTATTTTTCCCGAACCAACTGATGTTAAATGTGTTATGTCTCCATTTTGAGTTGATAAAGAAAAAGGTGAATCCCCATTTGGGAATCTCGCAATAAATGATCCATTATGCTTAAGCAAAATATTAATTGAAATAAATAATTCTTCTAATTGATTTGTATTTAGATGCTCTAAAACATCGAATGCAAAAATTAAATCATATTTTTCTTTATAGTTAATTGCTTCTTCTATAGAACTAAATATTCTATAACCTTTTTTACGTGCATTTTCCAGAAGTATATTATTAACTTCAACTCCATGAACTTCCCATTTATTATATTTTGCAAAACTTAGAAAGCTCCCATTTCCATAGCCTACTTCTAAGACCTTAAAAGACTTATATTTATCAGATTTTATTTTGTTTATTAATTTATCAAAATATTTTCTTTGATAATTATCTAAGCTGCCAAAATTTGAATATTTCCAATTCTGCCATTTAATATAATTTTCATCATAAATATCCATAACATTAATAAAATTTTTTTAATTCTTGTAGATAGTGGGTTTTATTTATTTCATGAGAAAATAGTATCTTTTCTTAAACTTAGGAAAAACTAAAAATAACATTTTAATTGAAAATATAATTAGTTTCCTTAATAATTTTAACAAATTTCGAAAAAAGGGGTCAAAAAGCCTTTTGTTTGTATGAAATTTAAGAATTAGATTTAAAAAATTACTTATTTCAGAATCGCTACATGATACAAACTTTTTAAAGCCATAACTTTTCAAAAAAGCTAGATACAAAGAAATTTTGATAAGTTTAGTTCTTATTCTGTTTTTAGAATATTTATCTAAAATAAAATTAATTTTCTTAATGCCATTAATTAAATGAAACGAAGCATCCTTTCCATCATAAAAAGAACCAACTTCATTGGTAAAATTTCGTACAAGAGGATATTCTACAAATTTAATTTTTTTTTCATTGTTAATAGATAAAAGTGATATACATAGAGGATGTAAGTAATTAAGACTTTGTGCATTTGGAAAATCTTTTAATAAAAATTCTAAGCAATTTCTATAATATTTAAATTCATATACAGCGGATGAAATTAGTCCAATATCAAGAGCAACTTTTGGTAAATATTTTAATGGATTTGAATTTAAAGATAATTTTCTTTTAGGTAATATTGGAGGATGATTAATAATCTGATTATCTACTAATCTATATCTATCAAAATTCAATAAAATAAATTTAAATCCTTCGTCTAAATAAGAAATGATTTTTTTTATTGCTCCAGGATAAATATTATCATCATCCCCTATCCACCATAAATAATCAGTCTTGATTTCTTTAATTGATTTGATTAATGAATTATAAGCACCTATGTTTGTCGGATTTTCATTTATGGATATAAATGAATATTTTTCATACTTTCTATAAATAAAATCATAACTGATCCTAGAGGGATTTATTCTAATATGAATATTAACATTTTTAGGGAATCCTAGGATTTTTAATTGATTTGTAATTTCCTCCAATAACTTATCAAGATAATTAGCTCTTTCAAAACTTAGAATTAATAATGTAATATTTTTCATGATTTAAATTTTTTCATCATTAAATATTTGCCTATTTTTAAAAAATTATAAATAACTATAAATGAGAAAATATTAGAAATTAGAGATCCCATCGGTAACAGGTTGGTCAAATTAAACAAAAAAGGAATATTAATGAGCCTACTATATAGTAAATATGATTAAAAAAAAAGATAGGTAATGATACACTATACCATTAATAAATAAAGAAAATATTATTGGATAAGAACCAAAAAAGAAGTTTTTGGTAAAGCATGAATTGTTAAAAAGTTATTTTTCATTCATATATTTATTTATCAAATGGATATGGTGATTTCTATTAAGGAATAAGAAATTGTTTATATATTCCTTTTTATTGTTTTGAATATTTTTCAAATTAAAATAATCCAACTTCATAGGAATAAATATATCAGAAAAAAAATAGTAACAATTATAATTATTTTTATTCATTATCTGGAAAAGAGAATCAATGTTTATTTTTGATGTGTGTCTTAATTCGATTTCAATAAAAAATATAGGATGTTTTTCACTTATTATTTTTTCTGAACCATCTAAAACCATTTTCTCAAATCCCTCGACATCAATTTTTATAAAATCATTTTCAGAGAGGTTCAAGAAATGTGAAAATTCATCCAAAGTTAATGCTATACAGGACATATTATTATTATTTTTTTTTGAAATTTTAGTTAAAGCATTATTTGTAAATAAAAAAGATTTATTTTCTCTCACAAAAAAAACAGAACCATTTTTATCACTTAAAGCATATGGATGAATAAAAACATTTGAATCATTAAAAAATAGTTTATATAATATTAATAAATTAGGAGGGAAAGGTTCGAATAAATGATAATTGTGATTTGATCGGGGATTTAAAGACCTAAACATAAAAGTAAAAAATCCTACCCTAGCTCCGATATCAATTATATTTTTTGACTTTCTAGAAAGATCTTTTAATATTAAGAAACTTTTTATCTCCCCATTTAAATTTGCTTTTAGTACCCTCAACTTTGAAGAAAGTTGTGGAGAAATAATATCTAATAAATTAATTAGAAAATTCTTCAAATTAAACATTAAATATTATTGATTTCAAATTAGATAGTTCCTACTATATCATTTTTTTTATCAACCTTCAAAATTGATACTAATTATTTTTTTAAGAATCTTTATAAATCGCCTCCATCAAGGTTATTCAAGCGATCTTTAATATAAAGTATCTGTAAACTTTTTTATAATATAAAAAGACTGAAAATTGTATAATCACATTTGTAGAATATAGCTCCGCTTTCACACATAATTAGATGAGGAGCAGGATATAAGCTTTGGTCTCATCGACTCTGGACTTTTGGTTAACTTTAGGATCTCAGAGTAATAATATGTAAAGCGAATTGGCAGATTTTTTAGTGTAAAAAAATAAAATCTTAAATTTCTTAGATAATTGAAATTATGATTATTTCTCTAGTATCAAATTTTATTAAATAATTATTTAATAAGGTTAAGTGATTTTGATGTTAACTTTAGTTGGCTTTGAATATTTGGATGAATTATTCCATAAGTTTTCAAAATAGACTTAAACTGTTTTTTGTCTCCACAATAAACTTCAGGCGGAGTTTTCTCATTGATTTCAGATATGGGATTATTTAAATCCCATTCATTTGAAATTTTTTTGGCAAGTTCAAGAATAGATAAATCTTCAAAACATGCATCAAAATTATAAAAACCTTCTTTTAAAGGATTCTTTAGTATTAACCAGCATAATTTCATTAATGTCTCTACATTTACATAACTTCGCAAAACTTTTCTTTTGCTTTTGATCTTTATAGTTTGCTTATTAAGTGCACATTTGAGGAATTCTCCCAAGGCAAATCTTTCAGGTTCAGTTATGTATTCACCAGTAGCAGCAAATACCCTAAAAACTATAGACATCCTATTTAAAGAATTTTTTTTAAAAATTAATTCTTCTTCATTTTTTAAAAAAGAATAAGGATTTGATTCAATGTTATCTTTCTTATTTTCAATAAAATTAGCAGCACCAGAAGAAATAGTAATTATTGGTATCTCTGGATGTAGGGAGATATAATCGCTGACTATTTTTGTGATATTTCTATTGATTTTTATATAATTTTCGGTTCCATACTTTTGTATCTTATCTCTTGTCAAGAAAGCTAGATGTAAAATACCTGCAGGCTCTTTTTCTTCAAAAATTTGCTTAAGAGGAAAAACCTTAATCCTTTTATTTATATTTAAAACTTCAATTTCTTTATAATTTGAAGCAAATGGAACCAAGTCATTTATTAAAGAATTATTGCCAAAAAGTTTTTTATATTCATTAATAGCCGTTCTTCCAAACCAACCAGTTGATCCAGTTAATAAAAATTTACGGCTTGTATTCATTTATAAATTTAAAATTCTTTTTCAAGCACTTGCCATCTTTTCTCAAGCATATTTATTCTAGCGTCATCCTCTTTGTAAATAAATTCATAATACTCTCTTTTATTTAAGAGCCATAATAATTCAAACTTAACAGCCTCTTTTAAACCCAGCTCTAAATTTTTATTTGTTAATGCAGAACTATTAAATATAATTTTTCTTGTTTCAAATCTATTTAATTTAATTTTATTAAATCTTTTAAGAGCTGGTATCGCAGCAGAGGAAATTGCTCCACCAACAATAAAATCAAGGTCTGCCTTTCTACATTCTTGTGCAATTTCCTCGCCAATAATAGTTATTTTTTCTTCTTCAATTTCATTCCTTGATAGATTTATTGATCCTGAGAAGTCAACTCTACCGAAAACTAAACCATTACAATCATTATCTTTTTTAGCAATACTTACTAATTCTTTTAAACATTTATATGAATGATAAGTTTCTAAATTAAAAAGAAACTCAACACAATTATTCTCCTTTTCATAAAAAACTTTGTTCTTTGCCTTAATAAATTTTTTTAATGCATAAGGAGTTTCTACCATCGGCGCAATTATATATTTTACTCCAAATTGTTTGGCTTCCAGTAAATCCCTAATAGCCTCACATCCACCTACCTTAAGAGCTATGTCAACATTGGCTTGATTAGCTATATCAATTAATCTTAGTAATTCATCTACCCTTGTACCCTCTGCTTCGAACTCAGCTTTTGTTGCTACGATATCAAAATTATCCTTACCTTTTTTGAGTATTTCTATCATATCCTTCTCGTATTTATTCATTTTTTATTTGTTAATTAATTAGGAATTTTAACACATCAAATAATTCGGAAAATTCATTTATATAGCTTTTGGGGAGATTATCTTTTTCCCATTTATAAAATCCGTAGGTGGCTGCTATGAATATCATGCCAATTGATAAACAATTCTCTTTGTCAGATAAAGTATCTCCAAGATACATCGCTTCATTTGATTTGAGTTTAAATTTTTTGAGTGAATAATTTAAAGCTTCAGCTTTATTAGAGAAAACATTACCTCCAAATTTTAATTTGTAATCTATACCTATGATTAAATCAAAATAATTTTCAAGTTTTTTATCTTTAATTAAACTCTGGCAAAGGAGTGTAGGCTTATTTGATACTAAAATAAAGTTTAATTTATAATATTTCTTTAATTTATAAAGGGTTTCATCTATCCTTGGGTACCATTTCAGGATTTTGTAAGACTCTGTATCATAGTCATTCCTAAAGATCTTGGTTAGTTTATTTAATTCAAATTCTTTTATAGTTGGTAATAATTTTAATGCCATTCTTTGTATTGGTGGACCAATCTCATTTTTGAATTCTCGTAATTTAGGGGGATTTATTTTACATTCATCACAAGCTTTGCAGAATGATTTGAAAATACCTTCAGAGGAATCTGCCAAAGTACCATCAAAATCTATAAATAGATATTTCATAAATATTTCATAAATTAAAAGCTTCCTTTTTAATATTATCTAGTACACCCTTTGGTAAAAAAGGTGCCATCTCCTCCAACTCAGATGTAATCATAGTTCCATCTTCAAGTTTTTTACTTGATAATTTTGGCGCAAATTGTTGATCTAGATCTAGGATAATTTCATTTATCGTTGGCAAGTTATGCATATTAATTTCTTTTAAATCATTCTTTATTAAATTTTCATTATTAGTTAATTTATATTCCAGACCAAATCCTTCAGCAAGTTTTCTAAAGTTTGGGAAAGGTAGACCAGATTCTTTGCCACAGCCTACAAGGTTATCGGGGAAATAATTTTTTTGTGTTTGACGAATTGAGTGATATCCATTGTTATTAAATAGAAATATCTTAATCGGTAGTTTTTTTCCTCCAATATATGCTAATTCTTGTAAATTCATCATTATAGAGCCGTCCCCAGCTATGCAATATATAGTTTTTTTAGAAGCATGATAAGCTCCAATTGCAGCAGGAAGCTCATATCCCATAGAAGCACAACCTGAATTATGGTAAAGCCTCTGATTAGGTTTTATTTTGAATGCTTGGAATCCAACTACACAAGCAGTTCCATCGGCACAGACTATAATTGAATTTTCTTTAGTTATTTCAGAGAACAAATCTACCCATCTATAAGGGTTGATGAGATTATTTTTGGGTGGAATAGCATTATGTATTCCAGAATATTTATTTAAATATTTTTTGTTCCAATTAATCCAATTTCTCCATTTTGCGAATAAATCCTGCTTAGACAAATTTTCTTTATTGATAATTTCTTCCATTGCATCTGATAAGTCATCGAAAAAAAACTTTATGTTTGCATGTATTTTTAAATCAGTATTTAATGTTGGTTTATTTAATTCTGCTTGGTCTATATCCACATGACATTTCCAAGCATTTTTTCCAAATGAATCCCAATTAAAACTAATTTGCCTAATATTTAAGCGAGAACCAATAATACAAATACAGTCTGAGAATTGTACACAAAAATTTCCAGCTCTATTGCCAACTGTACCAGGTCTCCCAGTGTAAGATTGATGATCATCCCAAAGTAGATCATTACTGTTCCAAGCAGTAGTTGTTGAGATAGGCCACTTTTTTAAAAAAGATAAAAAAGATTCATATGAGTCGCTTGTTCTTATCCCAGAGCCTACTAGTAAAGTAGGTCTTTTTGAAGAGATTAAATTTTTAGCTAATGTGATTAATTGTTTTTTTGGGGCTCGTAATATATCTTTTTTAATATTTTCAACAAAAGCTTTTGGTTCAATACAATTTCCATGGAAATTGAAATTTATTTTCTTAGATTGAATATCAATTGGGATATCAATCCATACTGGTCCAGGCCGGTCAGAAATAGCAATTTTAAAAGATTTATCAATTTCCTCAAAAATGGAATCTTCTTCCTTTATTAATACTGCGTATTTGGTAATTCCCTTAACCATTTCAATTATATTTACTTCTTGATCTCCAAGTTGCCTCAAATTTTTGATTCCTGAATTGGTTTTTAGTGTTGCTCTTTTTGCTTGACCAGAAATAACTATCATTGGTAATGAATCAACATAAGCTCCGAAAACTCCATTTAATGCATTTATTGATCCAGGACCTGATGTTACGTTAACAATTGCAGGCTTATTTAAAATTCTTGCATATGATTCCGCAGCCATAGAACATGATTGCTCATGATGCAAATTAATTATTTTATTTTTAAAAGTCTTACCAAATGCGTCATTTAGATGCATAGCAGCACCACCAGTTACCATATATACAATTTCGCATCCAAGATCCTTTAATCTTATTGATAAGTAATCTGAAACTCTCAACATAATTTTAATTAAAATAGTTTATTTAGAAAAATTCTTTCCAATGTTTAATTTTACACTTCGGATTAAGCTTTTTTAGTTCCTTTTCTAGTGATTCATTAAAATTTCTTGTAAACATCACTGCAGCATCTGGAATCTGTTTGACTGATTTTAAGTTGCTTATTTTTAGGTTGTTTACCTCTTTTGTCGCATCAAATAAGAAGTTATCTATATAAGCATTAAATAATTTTTTATCTAAGGAACCATATTTTAGAAATGCATCTAGAATTCTGCCTGAACCTATTGCGAAAGTTGATTTATAATTCATTATCCAATTAGATAATGACCTTGATGCATTAGGTAAATTTTCCCTTAATTTATTAATGGAAAGTGAATAATTAAGAAGATTCTTGTAAGTTATTTTTCTTGATTGATTAGATTTTTCACCTTGATAAGAAATGTATTGGCAATGATTTTTTTTCGCTAAACATTCAATACATCCATTACCTGAATTTCTTAACCAAATTATTGAAAAACCATTTTTTTCTAAAATTTCTTTTAGCGTTTCTGGCTCAAAGTAAATAAGATGCTTATCGTAAAAGTAATCATCAAGAGAAGGTGTAAAAATAAAATCTAGTGTGTTTGGAACATCAAGAAATAAATAACCATTATTAGATAATAAACTTTTTATGGAAGTTAAATATTGATTTGGATTCCTATAGTGTTCTATGGTATGGCAAGAATAAACAAAATCAAATTTTTCTTTTGATTTGAAATTATATATTGAATTATCTAATATTGTGATGTTTTTATTCTTATATTCATCAATATTTCCGTAAAGATAATGATCTTGTTCTAGGGCAAAAAAATATTTTGCAGAATTAAATATCTTATAAGCGTTTAAAATAAAACTCCCTCTCGCCGATCTAACATCTATAACTGAATTGATTTTTGTGAAATCAATAGGTAATAAGCCTTTGTTGACTAATTGAAAAAACTTATCTGCCATTTGTTGTTTTCCTACCCTAATATTTGAATATTTACTATCACAAGAAATTTCAGATAATAATAATTCCGGATTCTTAAAATTGTCATTTTTTAAAGAGTATTTTTTTTCATCACAAAAACCTTGAATTAAAGAGCAGTTTTCGCAGATGAAAATTTCCAAATTAATTTCACTACCATTTGGTTTGTGAGCAAATGGCTTATTAATTAGGACTGAGCAAGATCTACATTTTTTCATTTTTTCTTTTTCTTAATGAGATCATAATCAATTTTTATATTTAGAAAATTTTCAAGATTTCTAAGCTCCTTACAAGAGTTTCTTTCAGAAACAAGATTATCATAATTTATAATTAAAAAGTTTTTTCCAAGCGTTTTTATAAATGCCTTTGTAGTTTGACAACTTTCAAAATATTCGTTTTGGTCCTGACTACTTATCTTGTAATTAAAGTGATTTGAAACTATTTTCATATCTTTATCAATAAATCTATTAGTAAAAAGTCTTGGTCCATAATGGGAGCGCATGCTATGAATAGTGTCTTTTTGATTTCTCTCTATAAATATCACTTTGGTGGATTTTTCATTTTTTATTTGTTTCCAGAAAATAGGTAATGAAAAAATTAATCTAGGATCTTTTAAATAGTATTTATTTTTATTTTTAAGTTTTTCAGAAAATTCTTGGAATTTGTTTAATATTTCTTTTTTGTTGGATACGATAAATTTGCTATACACCTTATACCATTTTCCTTTCTCTTGCATTCTAGTTAGACCCCACACATCCCACTCTAAACCTGTGTATTTTTTTATATGTT
>MDTB01167024.1_pt1 | contig 26332 bp, 21 predicted proteins | sample 811161 | NCBI WGS metagenome assembly MDTB01 (sample SAMN05326650, study PRJNA326480) | marine metagenome | isolation source: seawater | place: Mediterranean Sea | collected 2009 | reverse complement strand
TTAAATTTATGTTCTCTTTCAAAGTACTGGCAACTTGTTTCGCCCATGAAAGTCATACATACAGTTAATAGTAAAGTATACACTAACCTGTCCTTGTTATAACATGAATTCCGTAGGGAGTTTGAACCGGTTCATCTAATAAGTCACCAACTTCATGAATCATGCAAGCGTTATATAATTCAGGCGTGATGCCGTCATTAAGATCAAACCAGCCTAGATCTCCGTCCCGATACCAACTGTGTGGACACGCACTATGTTCTTTTACAGCCTGTTGCCAGCTCCAGCCACCCGACTTCAAACTTTTAATAATCTCCTTAGCTTCCCAGATAGCAAAAAATATACCTCTAGTGTGCGAAGATTCTATTGCCTCGTCATAACTAAGGAGTATGTGACTGCAACGAACCTTCTTCATTTTGGTTACGTTGAACGTCTTTTCCAGTGCCATATTCGTGATGTTCCTTTGTCAAAATTATAGTGTCTTGGTATAACCTACTGTTAAACGCTAATTGTTGTATCATAGTATGATTGATATCTTTAAAACTATGTACAGTTATTCCTATTGTGATCCTATCTTCGTCTGTTGTAATAGGAGGAACTGTATGAAACAGTTCACAAGGAAATACATGTATGAATCCTTTTCTATTCTCTCTTACTAATGCTTTGTCTCTAAATGGTTTATAGGTAATACCTGGTGAGGTTGGACCGTCTATAAAAATATTTGCACTAAAACTTTTACCCATACTACCTTGATGGTTATGCCAATCTATACCTTGTCCTTTTCGATAAATGTTTACCCAACTTTGACATGCAACTGGCCACTCTAAATCTTTATTAGTTTGGAAAAGAAAATCAGCAAAACGATCTGCATACTCTGGATGAGAAGCAAAGAAATTATATCTAAAATAATTATTTGTAGTAATTACGTCACCTAAAGAATTATGTTCTCTATGCTTACCAAATCCGTGATCTAACAATTCTTTTTCAACTGCATAGCAATAAGGTTTAATACTATCACATTCTTCTTCTGTAAAAAATGGAAGTTCTAATACATTGTCTTCAAATGCCATTATTGTTTCTTTCTATTGTCTTCGCCGTATCGGCCTCTAGTCCTATTTCCGTCCCCGTTCAATTCTGTCATATCCTGTTGGACATCTTTATAATCTTTAAGTTTTTTATCTTTTTGTTTGATAAGTCTTCTATATCCTTTACCCATTTAATCACCTTTTCCTGGCTTTTCACTGAAATGCTCTTCGTATTTATTTGGTACTCCGTGCCATTCTTTTGCATCTGGAGGAACGTCTTCAGACCGCACCTGTGTTATGTTTGGCCAAAGTCCATTAGAGTACTTTGTGTTAACATTCATCCAAAATTCTAATTCTGTTCCAGCAAGTGTGCTATCAGGTACAATGGCATCTACTGGACATTCTGGCTCGCATACTCCGCAGTCGATACATTCATCAGGATTAATTACAAGCATGTTTTCACCTTCGTAAAAACAGTCTACAGGGCACACTTCTACACAATCCATATGTTTGCATTTTATACATGCATCGTTTACTAAGTATGTCATACTGTATTTAGATTCTCGATAGTCTAATTAGTGTAGCCGCCAAATTAATTTCTGGATCTGCTACAAGAGTATGATCTACTAATCCTTGTTTAATTACAAGCACCGCTTGGTCTTGTTTTTCATCATCACCAAACAGATCTATGTTATCATAAAGCCAACGGTAGATCTCTTCCATTTCTTCTGGTCGAACTGCACCACATAAAAGTTTACGTGCTTCCTGTATTTTTCCTGCTTTGAACAACTCAACCATATCAAGTTTCCAATCAGTTTCTCCGGTGTCACCTTCATTTGGTTTAAGTAGACTGTTGTCCTGTACATTCATTTGTACAGTATTAATACATTTACGCAAGTCTGGATAAGTTGCTTTTACATATGTATCTAATGTATCTAAGTCAGGCTGTACACCTTCTGTAATTAGTATCTCTGCAACTCTTGCTGTAAACTCTGTTTGATCTATTTTAGCAATGTGAAAACCTTGACAACGACTGTGCAAAGCAGGAATAATACGGTTGGGGTAATTACAAGTAAGAATAAACCTTGCAGTGGTGTGATATTCTTCCATAACTCCGCGTAACGCCGCTTGAGCATTTGGACTAAGATAATCGGCTTCGTCAAGTAGTACAACTTTAAACTCTCCAAACGGAATCATTTGTACAAAGTTAACAATTTTATCACGTACATCATCTACTGAATTAGTTCGACTAGCATTAATTTCTAAGATATCTAAATCCTGTATCTCTAGCTCATTGAACAAAAGTTTTGCAAGTGTAGTTTTACCAATACCTGCATTACCACTAAACAGCAAATGCGGAATAGTTTTGTCTTTAATCCAATTATTTACTTGATTGCGTTGTGCGTCATCTCTAAATACATACCCGTCAACTGTTTTTGGACGATACTTTTCTACCCATAGTTCCTTCAAGATTTCTTTCCTTTTTTAGTATGATATTCTTGACCAATACCCATAAGAATTAAAATTACATACAAAATAGGCCAAGCCCATCCTGTAAGATAACCTACTATATGTAGTATCATAAGTGCTACACCTGTAGCACCAGCAGTACCAATTCCAGAATTTTTGTAATCAGGTAACATCATGTTCTTCTCCTATTGTTTTAATTATACAACAACTTATAGGAGAAGTCAAGTGTTTTTCTCTAGTTGCTTTAGTATCTTTTTAAGTAAAATTTTAATTTCTAGTACTTCTTTTACTAGATCTAGTTGTGGAGGTTTTTTTACGGAGTCAGCAGGAACAAGTTTTGCTACTTTGAATCTAGGGTCGTTATTTTCTATCTTGGAAAGTTTCATTAGGGTTCCTTTCGTACTCAGGAGGAACCTTACCAATGCCTACAGTACGATCCCACTCCCGTTGAGTATATTTGTTAGAGATCTCCGGCTTTTCTATTTTCGGAGTAGTACACGTCGAACTCTCCTCCGGGGTATCTTGCTTTGAGCTTATTGACATTCTCTGCTACGACTTCATTTGGGTCCAAGCCAAGGCTCCGACAACTATTAATCCAATACCACATAATATCGCCAAGTTCTCGTTTGCAATGAAATATAGTTTCATCGTCCATTGGTTTACCTTGGAAGATACATTTTTTAACAATTTCTGCAAATTCGCCTCCTTCACTTGCAATTCCTATTGCACCTGTCATTAACAATGCAGTGTTAATACCTACATCGTTTTCTATTGCTTCCATTCTTGTTAGCATTTCTACTTTACTATTACTAGATTCACTAGTTACAGTTTCTACAAATTCTTTATATCTATTCAAATCTACGTTTTTCAATTTAGCCTCTTAATTATCTATGAATGATCCAGCATCAACAGTATCAGGATTCCAGTCTCCAGAACTTGAATTGCTCATCATTACACCATCTGGTTTATCATGACTAAATGCTAAGATACTTTCTAGTTCTACTTTACGAACTTCGTATTCTTCTCCGTCGTCATCTTCTAGTGCAATGCTTCTAGTCCAACGACCGTGTTCGATTAAAATCCAATCCCCTACATTATAGTCATCTTTATTTTCAGGGCCTTTAGCATATACTTTGCCCCAACGTGGGTATATACCTCTAACATTACCGTCGTCACTTGAAATAATTAAACCACTTTCAGTTTTTTGTTCTCCAAAGTACATATCAGAAACTATGACTTGATCATGTAGAGGTCGTAATGAGCCTTTGATATTCTTCATATTTTGAACCATTATTGTTATCCTTTTTGAATGAAATTGCCGTCTTCGTCTTCTACCCATTCTTCTTCAGTTTCTTCAACTTTAGTTTCGGGAGCAGGAGTAGATGCTACTTTTTTTTGTGCTCTGGTGCGTGTCCGTGGTTCTTCTTTCTCAACCACTGCTTCTTCGTTAGGCATAACTACTGCCTCTTCGTTAGGCATAGACTGTGGATTATCTGCATAATAATCTGCATCAATGTCTTCTTTTCTTCTAATAATTTTACCACCTGGGCCTAATTCATCGCCACGGGCATTTACACGAGCATTACCAACCGCAACAGTTAACTCGTTTTTCTGACGTATTGCGTCCATATCAACGTTTTTACCTTGCATTGTACGGTAGGTTGTTCTACCTGATTGTTTTAGTGCCATAATTGACCTCCTTTGTTATATACATACTTATCTAAGGAACTCTCTCCAATCCAGTCCAAACTGGATTGAATCTATCTTGTGTACACCTATTAAGTATAACACGTAACTTGCAACAGAGCTACCTCTACCTACTCCCCATACTATATTATTTTCACGCATAAAATCTACTAGATAAATCATATATCTTAGCAAGTCGTGCATATCACGTTCTTTATATGCATCTAGTTCTTCCCATATACGAGCCGCAGTGGAATCTTCACATGGTGTATGTGCTTTGCCTAACACATACTCATATACATTTATTTCTTTATATTCTTTAGGCATAAACCATTCTGATTGTAATGCGGCATCAAATGTTTTTTGATCTACATCTAATGGAATGTATTTTGTTAAGGTTGGAAGACCTTGCTCTTCCATTGCTGTATTGAATTTATCAATATCATCACTTGGATCACACAATACTACATGACACTTTTCAATATGACCTGTATAGATCATATCAATAAGATCCTTATTAGTAAATCGAGGGATACCGAGTGCGTCTGTTTTCATTAGCATACATATATTTTAACTGATGTTTATTAAATTGTCAAGTCCTGATTCAGGATTTTCCAAATCTTTTTTCATAGATTTAGCACGTCTTGACCTTGCTTCTTCAATATACATGTCGAGAATAGCAGAAATTTGCTGTTGTACTTGCAGATTACCTGTCATAAAATACTTGCGTTGTAATTCTACTATTTTTTCTTCTAAATCATTAGTAGAAATGTCATCAAAACTGTCGACTAATGGATTAAACTTATACATTTATTAAATTATATTTGTTGCAAATTGGCCTTTGTATTCGGCAAAAATACTTGAGCCAGCATCAAAAGTCCAAAAGTCAAATATATACGGCAATGTAGCACTATCAACTGTAGCAGGATTTGGGAATCCTGTTGGAACTAAAATAGTACTTCCTGAAGATGTAAAGTTAACTGTGTGTCCGCCTCCACTTCCTAGTAAGTGTACTCTAATTTTAGCAAGTTTACCACTTGTTGGCCAATCAGCCAAAGTTAATGTAACATTAGAATTAATTGTAAACGTTTGATAATGTCCGTTTGAAAAACTAATATTTTGGTTTCCGGATAATGTACCTCCGTTATAAAATGCTTCTGTTTGCTTTAGTATGTTACCTTCTATTTGGTTATTGCCAGAGAAAGTATTAGCCGCATTTAAAACTGCACTAGTTGTTTGTAATGCTGTTATCTCAGTGTTAGCTGTAGCTAATCCTGTTTTAATAACAGTAAAGTTATCTCTAAATCCTTGACTATCGTTGTCTTGTCCAGCTACTGGATATGCTCCGTCAATAGTTGATGATATAATGTTGCTTGCCATATTCTACCTCTCGTTACTTTTATTTATCGTCGTTAAGCATTGTATTCGTAGTTTGCGAATAAAATGTACTGTTCGTTACTATTTCCTGTTGTACTATCTACAATATATCTATCAACTTCTATATCTAGTTTTTTAAAGTCGAACCCACTATTGTTTATATTAGTTAAAATTGTAGCACTTGTTCCTGGTTTACAATAGCATAATGGGATAGCTAAAGTAAATCCTGATTCTTGTTCGCCTGCCGCTTGAGGTGTTCTCATCCATAATGGTAAAAACCCGTATGCTGTTGCACCTATTGCTCTTAGACTATCTTGCATGTTAGAAATATTACTTATATATCTAACCTCGTTACCGCCAGAAACTTTTATAGCATCACTATCAACTAAAGGAATGTTCCTTTTCTTGCCTTGATTAAAATTCTGACTATCTGTTTCTGATACTGCTGTTAGCACACTACTTCCGTCTTGATCAATCACTTGATCTCCTATATTCACAGTTGTATCTGTTGTATGGAAAAAATAATGATTGTTACTTTGATCTGCACTTGTAGTAAGGTATTGAGGCATATAGTTTGATACTCCTAATGCTCCATCTTGGTATATACTTCTTAGCACTGTTTTAGATGGTTTAGTTAGTACAGGCAAAATATGATTAGTATATAATGCACTTCCTAGTGGATTATTAGCTAAAATACCTTCCGGGGTACGCATATTGTCATGCCATTCTGGTGCTAAACTTCCACTAGCAACAAATTCTGTAATGTAATTCCAATTACCTAAAACAAGCAAATATAGATACTCACGCATTAATAAAGCTCTAAACTCCGCATCAGTGCCTGGAAAGGTTCCGCTATAACTAGATATATCAAACATATTAGCATTAATTGCTTCTACCATTGCATTATATAAATCACTTGTTTGGTTGGTTTGGTTTAATGCACTGTTCTCTGATAGTCCGTAAACTGTTATTGTATGTATTAAGTGTTCTAATACTTCTAAAACTTGTTGGTCGCCGTTTGTACTATCGTTAGGTTGTTCCCATATATAGTCTACAGTTTGATAATTGTAATTAAATTTAGTAAGTCCTTCATAAAAGGTTCCTGCATTGTCAGCGACTATTGAAGGATTATAACTACTAGTTCCTTGCCATCCAATCTTTTGTGCAGTTTTATTTTTCTTCATGTTTTCAATCACAGCCATTTGCTTCGTGGTGTCAGTACTTCCACCGTATGTAGAATCTAATAACCAGGTTACAGTTTTAGCAACTTTTTTGATAAATTCATTTGTATTAGCTTTAGCACCTCCTATAGCAGGTGTGCCTACTAGTTTAATACCATATACATCCAAAAATCTATCAAATGGCCTAAATCTACTAGAAGTAATAAGCGGATCTTTATTATACACTTGCTCACCAGTTTTTAATAGAGGAATACCGTCGTGTTCAATATCTCTATTGTTAATATCATATATTCCTACTTGGTCAACCGTTAATACATCAGTGCCTTGAATATTAAAACTTTTCTTAGTCTTTTTATTAGAAGTAGGTTCTGCAGGATCTTTAACTTCTGCATATATAACTTCATAAACTGTATCTGTTGTTCCCGGTGTTCTTGCAAGGGCAGATTTTATACTTCCTACTTTATAGCGTTTCTTCTTATGCCACTTCTGACTGTTAGCGAAGAATGTATCTAAACTTTTTGTTTCTAACCCTGCATATGCTAGTATCTTGACTTCTTTTTGTAATCCAAATTCTGCATCATTAGGTCTATATAACGACCCTGCAGGGAAAATATTAGGATTACTAATTAAGCTTCTATAAGATGCTCTTGTAGTTTCATCCATAAAAGGCTTCATATATAAATTGCTATATAGCAAATCGTTTTCATCTATAACACTAATCTTAAATTCTTTAGTAACTGCACTATAACCAAATCGATCTTTAGCTTCAACAGTAAATTTATATTCTCTATCAACAGTTGTATCATTGCCGTCAAGTAAAAATATTCCATTATCAAAGATTGTTAACCCATTTTCTATAGTCGGAGTAGTAACACCAAACTGTCTAACGTTGCCTGTAATTTCACCGTCAAATTGTAATGTTAATCCTGGTGGAAGTCTGCCTGCTGTTTTACGATACAATAAAGGAGCATCTACTACTGTGCTTGTAGCTTCAACTCTAAAAACACTAGGAAAGTTTGCATCTAACGACCCAAGCACTGATGCTGTTTTCCAAGTTATTGTAGAATCTACTTTTCCTAAAATCTTAACTGTAAAGGTTTTATCTTTAAAATTTTGTACTTTACCTGCATCGATAAGCTCTGCTCTAACAGTAAATTTATATTCTTTAGTTACTGACGGTTGATAAGGTATGCGTCCTGCTACTTCTCCTGTTGATGCATCTAACGTTAATCCTGGAGGAAGCGTACTAGCACTAGCATCGTCATTTGTAGATTGCAATACATATCGTATTACACCTTGTTGTAAGTTATTCTTTAGTGTATCTAAAAATATTGTAATGTAATTGTCAGCTCTTCTAAATCCTATATTACTGTTAGTTAACCAAACTGGTGTTCTTAAAAATGTGCTATCTGTCGTAAATACTCCAGTACCAACTTGTATTAATACATTATCTGCTCTTAAGAAATCGTCACCTACTACGTATATTGTAAACTGTCTTTTAACAACAGTGTCTCCGTCGTTAACACTTACCCTAAACTGATAAAATCTATTAAGTTTTTTCGGTGGTTTAAACACAGCATTTTCAAAAAACTCACCATTAAAAAAGTAAGAACTTACACTTGTAAAATCAAATGCATATCCATCATATCGATTTGTATCGTAAGCTCCTTTTGCCGCATCAGCATCTAGCACAAGCAAAGGATCTACTACACCTGATAATAATCCACTACTACTTAAAGTGATACCAGAGGGAAGTTCGCCATCGTTTTTATCAATGTAATATTCTAATTGTTGTCCTGCAGGTAAATCTAGATCAGTTGCTTGTAATTGAAAATGTATTATTTCGTTATCTAAAACAAAATATCTTTTATTTTCGCCACCTACAGGTAAATTACCTTCTGGAGTTACCCATTCAGGATCGTCTGCTCCTTCAATTGTAATTTTAAAAGTCCTATCTTCTATGGTATTATTAGAACCTGTAGCTCTAATTACAAATGTACTAGTGGTAGACCTTGGAACAGGATTTGGTGTGCCTACTATTTGGTTGCTTTTTAAACGCATGCCTGCTGGTAACGCACCCGATATTAGAGCAGTCGTTACAGTGACTCCTGAACTAATAGGAAGGTTTACTATTGAAGTAACCTCTTCTTGAAGCGTTGCTATCTTTGCTCCGGTAAGTTTAGTCCAGTAATTACTCATTTTTAAATTGTTCCAAGATTTGTAGTTATTCCTGTTGGTGCAGTAAATGTTCCGTAATCAACATCTACAGCATATTGTAAATAATCTCTATGACTGTTAACAATTTGATTTATTGACCCAAAGTCTAAGTTATTTTCAAAATCTAAACTACTAGAATCATTTGTAATTGTTATTGTAGTACCAATTGCTGATGTACTGACTCCTGCTCCACCTAATATTGTTAATGTGCCGCCGTCACCTACTACTGAACTACCACTGTCAGTTGTGAATGTTGTTCCTGTACCGCTATACGCTACTGTTATTAAGTCTCCTACAGTTGTAACTTGTATTCTATCACCTTGAATTATTTTACGAAATTCTAAGTTGTAATTTGTTTTTTGTTTAAATACTTCGTTACCGCCTGTACCTACATTAGATCCTGTTGTCGCTTCGTCGTTACGTAAATCTAACTCGTCAAAGTTAGAATTAATTTTTTGCATCGCGGTTCTAAGATCATCACCAGTACCGTCGTTGGCTAAACTGCCTATGTTAATGTCTTGTATTGCCATGTATATCTCCTACATTTATATTTATTACTAATTAGTTGGGAAGTCTCCAGCCCCCCAACGTATTCTTACACCACCGTCTTGACCTAACTTACCTTCATTGATTGCAAACCATCTATAGTAAAAACTTCCAATCTGTTGGTTTCTAATTCTTCCGCCAGCACCTCCGCCAGCACCTCCACCAACTGATACTGTTGCACTAGCATCGTCACTACCTGTACCTCCGTCACTTGCTCCAGAGTAGTTATAGTATCCACCACTGTAAAGAGCCGGAGAATCTGATCCGTCAGATCCACTTGGGCCATTACCATATAGTTCTACACCACCTCCACGTCCACCGGATGTAGTTTTAGAATAATTATATCCGCCACTGCTTCGATAGAAATCACTCCTACCAGCGCCACCTGATCCACCGCCTCCATAACCTGATTCACCTGTATCAGCGGCCGCGCCACCACCGCCACCAGCTCTAGTAGCATCTGCTGTATCACCAACGTTTCCTTTATTTCCGCCTCTGGTAGTTCCGTAGCTACTATTTACTGTCCAAATACCGCCAGCGCCTCCTGAACTACTTGTAGAAGTTGAACCTCCACCTGCTGTAATAACTGTATCTGATCCGATTGTTATAACTGTATTTCCTCCGTTTGTAGGTGTGCTTATATCGCCAGCTGACGGATAATAATCAAGTCCTGAACTATAGCTACTAGAAACTTGTTCGAAAGGATTATTTAAACTACTTGAAGCAAGTGCACCTTTAGCCCCAACATTGATTCCTATAGTATCTCCTGCTGTGACGCTTATATTGTTAACCCAAGCTACGGCACCGCCACCACCGCCACCACCAGATCCATAAGATGCTCTACCCATTTGTGCACCACCGCCTGCTCCGCATGCAATTATATCTACAGACGTAACACCTGTAGGTACTGTGAATGCAAATGATCCAGCGGAGTAATAAACTTGTTCTCCTGCTGGTGTGGTACTAGTATCGTTAATTGTAACTGTAGTCGAAACTCCTAGTCCGTCTAGTGCCATTGTTAGAGTTTCTGCACCTTCTGTTGCTCCATCAGATGCAATAGTAACTTGCACGGTTGCACTATTGCTTACTACTGTAAAGTTACCAGTTAAGCTACCTGAACTTAAATCTCCACTTGATATACCTGTGATTGTGTACGCTACTGTCGTTGCATCTGCTACATTTGTGGTATTTAAAGTAAATGTAACTGTTGATCCTTCGTTTACTGTAGCCGCACTTCTTGATAGATTATATGTTGCTGAACCGCCACCTCCACTTACTGCGTAAGGATCTAATGCCATTTTATATTCAGTTGTTGCTGACGGACTACTAGGAGTACTAGGTGGTGTAACACTGGAAACTGTTCCCATTCCACTAGTTGGAAAATTTAGTGTTGAATTAGCATTAGGCCAATTAGTATAAAACACTGCTGAAAAATTACTATCCACATCAGTTATAGCGGCAACATAACCCGTTTTTCCTATTGCCCAATCTTCGTATGTTTGATCTACGGTTGAACTTGAATTTCCTATTCCTTCGCCATAGTGATCATTAGCACCACCTGCTACACAAGCTATAAATTTTCCATTATTACCGCCGGTTAATTTTACCCCTGGATTAGCTTGCCCGCCTAATAAAATCTTTGTTACGCTTGCCGCAGACTTGTCTACATATATTGTATTAATTGCAGTGTTTCCAGTGGACAAAAGTATTCTACTATCTGCTGTTGTAAGATCGGCTGTGTCTATAGTGCTATAAAATCCATTTAGTGCTCCTAAATATGGACTAAAGTTTTTAGCACTATCTTCTTTTTGTTGTCCTGTCACATAAATCTTTGCACCGTCTATTTTTATATCAGTTAAGACATTTCTTTCTGTAGTACCATTGACATCATAGCATGCTATACGACTAATAACATTTGCAAAACTTTTTTCTAATAAGTATATTTCACTCTTACCGGATGATGTATCATTTATTGCTACAGTGACACCCGAGTCACTTACATCAATTCCTCCTAGAGTAATATCTGTTGATGCATCTTTGTTCTCAAATGTTACTTCCTTAAATAAACTAGGAATACCAGTTGGCCCTGCTTCATAACATCGCACAAAGATTTTATCTTTTTGTTGTACATATGTTCCTGCCACTTGAGTTAGAGTTCTTCCAAAGAATGTTCCTGCAACATAATAATAACCTGCTGTAGGACTACTAAATTCGTGATACCTAATGTAATCAGCCATAAAATTGTTTGCACTAGGTACTCCCATTGCTGGAAAGTAAGTTATTGTGCCACCGTTGTTAAGTGATACGTCATTTCCATTTGAAGGCATTCTTCTATCCCAAAACGATGATGTTCCGGTATCAGTCCAATTAGAATTCCTAATTACTCCGACTAGGTCTAGTGTTTGATAAGTGGTAAAGTTACCAGTCGATGCTAGTCCGTCCATATAGACTAAATCTGTATAATAAGTATGATCAGTTGTACCGTTCCTTATAGTTTTAGTCCATTGTGTTACGCCAGCACTATTAAATTTAACTATTAGTGCAGTACATCTAACTGTCGACCCGTCTTTATCTGCGTAGTCTATAATATTTTTACCTTCTCCTCCACATACATATATGTTATTAGATGAGTCAAGTGCTACACTAGTTAGAAAATCGTCTACAACCATTTGTCTACGCCATGTTAAGTTTCCTTTTACATTATGTTTAGAAACATAATAAGTGAATACATTAGACGACGATGCTGATTTTGATATAGAAATTGTATTTCCTAAGCTATCTTGCACAATCTTCAATACCTGTTCCGATGCTCCTGTATAATCAGTTGTACTAGCCCAATAGTCCTTTGTGGTGTATATTTTACCATTCATAGCATTGTGATTTGAACATTGATAATACGTGATTCCAGAACTTCTAGGGTTATAAACTACTGCTCCGTTAGTCGCTCCGTTGTTAGTTACATCACTTGCTTGATCTCCTGTGCCTGCTCCTTGTGCTGTTTTAATATAGAAAGGATGTCCTGGAGCATTAACATTAAAGGTTAGTGTGTCGTTTGCATCAGCAACAATAAATGGATTGTTTCCTGAATATGATCCGTTTCTATCTGTAGCATTTGCAAATGAATATGCACTATTGCTACCTGCTGTCACTGTCGCACTATATGATTGCTCTAATCCAGTTGAAGAGTCTGCAATAGTAACGCTTGTACTAGAAGCACCGTTATCCAATGCTATGTTAAATGTTTCAGTGCCTTCAACAGTTGCATCTTCTGTAATAGTAAATGTTTTTGTATTTGAAGCAGGAGTTAAGTTTCCTGTAAGTTGTTCGTTGTTTATATCTGCACTAGATACACCTGTTATGGTATAAGGTAAATCAGTATTATTAACTGTTAAATTAGTTGTTGCTGTGATAGTAAAATTTTGTCCTTCGTATGTTGAAGCTTTATTTGATGATAAACTATATGTAGGTGGTAAAACTTGGTATGCTGTTATATCTCCAGGCCACGTGATTAATATACCTCCGGCAATACCTGAAATAGATCCTTGAAAACTGCCTGCTAGATTATGAGATATTGTTCCACCTCCACCTCCTCCTACTGCTGTTGCACCACTTACTATATTTCCGTTGCCTCCGACTACTCCGTTAATTGCTTGACCTGCACCTGTTATTGTTTGACTTGATACTGAAGTTGGTTTGTCTCCTTCTAACCCACTTCTTCCGAGAGTGACTGTTACTCCGCCGCCTCTGCCTCCAGCTACTGAACCAGTACCACTTGCAGGGTCTTGTGTAAATCCATGCCCGCCACCTGCACCAGCACCTATTCCTCCATCGACTGTAGTTGAACTAGGAGCCGCTACACCAAGTGCAACACTAGTAATAAGTCCACCTGAACCTACACCGCCAACTCCTCCCATACCGCCAGCACCGCCGCCGCCACCACAAGTTGCTGATACAGTACCACTTTCATTAAATGCTCTTGCTGATCCGCCTTGTCCACCATTGTTACTTCCGTCCCAAGTTCCTGATGCAACAAGTCCTCCAATACCACCAACAACAAAAGTCCCAGATGCTCCAGTAGTTAATGCACTCATTTCACTACCAGCTTGTCCACCAGTAATTGATCCTGAAAATATTGCACCACCAGATCCGATGCTTACACTAGTGCTTCCGCCGTTACTGCCGCCTACTCCACCTGCTCCAACTGTCCATGTAACAGTGTCTCCTGGAGTAACTGCAATGTTATTTTTCCAAGCACAGCCTCCACCACCGCCACCTGATCCAACTCTTCCTAGGCTAGAAACAGGGCCACCTGCACCTCCACCGCTTACAGCCATAATACCGATGTTTGTAACTCCTGAAGGAACTACCCATATACCACTTCCTGAAGCTGTTGAAATTTGTGTTCCTGATACAATATCTAAACTTGTGTCAGCAATAGTAACCTGTGCGTATACACTGCTATAATTATTTAAAGTTAGCTGAAATGTTTCAGAGCCTTCTGTTGTAAAATCATTTGCAACATTAAATGTAATGCTTTCAGTTGTTCCAACTTCAAATGTACCTGTTAAACTTGCGCCGCTTATATCTGCACTAGTAACACCTGTAATAGTATATGGAACCAATACTCCTGCGGTTCCATTTGTGTGTGTTAAGTTTATATCGAAAGACCCACCTTCATTTACAGTAGCAGAAGATGCATTTAATTCGTAGGATGCTGGCACTGTACTAGTGTCTGCAATAGCAACACTGCTAGATGCAAGACCATTACTTAACGCAAGAGTAATTGTTTCCTGACCTTCAGACTGTTCATCTGCTGTTATTGTAAACGTAGCAGTATCTGTTAATCCTACAACAAATGTACCTGTTAAACTAGCACCACCAATATCTGCACTTGAAACTCCTGTAATTGTGTAACCTAAACTAGTACCAGTAGCTACGTTTCCTGTTGTAAGTGTAAAGATTAATGTTCCACCTTCATCAATTGCGGCTGAACTAGGTTGTATAAAATATGTTGAGGCAGGTTTACTTGTATCTGCAATAGTAACTGTTACTGTTGCATTACCATTATCTAATGCAAGTGAAAATATTTCATTTCCGTCATCAAAGGTAGCATCTGCTGAAACTTGAACTGTAAGCGTATTTGTAACACCTACAATAAATGATCCTGTTAGACTTGCACCATTAATATCTGATGATTCAACTCCTGAAATTGTGTAAGGAATAATAATTCCATTTACAATATTAGTTGTAGTTAGTGTAATTGTAAAGGTTTCACCTTCGTTTACTCCGCTTGAAGTTGTACTTAGTGCATAGGTCGGCGTAAGAACTTGTTGTTCGGTTTCACTTGTAACTGTTCCTGCTATTCCTAACACATTTGCAGAATTAAAAGGTTGGAATGCATATCTATTATTACCTTCTAATAACGACTCAGTATTTGTGTAGTCAATTCCGGTACCATTATCAGTTAATAAATTAGCCTTAGCTTGTGAAGTTACCCAGCTTTTAGCTTGTGCAGGAGTTAATGCAGGATTAATTTCTAAATAAGTTGCTAATAGTCCTGCAACCTGGGGGCTTGCCATACTAGTTCCACTTATATTTGTAATTTTAAAATTACTATTACTAGGATAGCTTCCTGCTGTAAATCTAGAAGTAGTACTATTAGAACTCATTATGTTTGTACCTGGCGCATAAACATCTACACCTGGACCTCTTTCTGAGCTTGCACTAATCTTTTCTTTGCCGTCACTTGCATAAGAAGAATCAATATTACCTATTACATTTGCTTCATCATCATACGGAGAACCACCTCTGTGGTAATATACATTACCTGCTGGTGAAGATCTAGTATAATAATTATCATAGTCGTTACCAGTTGCAATATCAATTTTATGGTAACTATTACCTGCCGCTATACAAACATGCACACCAGCATCTATTAATTCCTGTACATCAGTATCAACTGATGCAATACGCACTGGATGTCTGTAGTATAATCCGGTGAAGCTACCAGTCATTCCGTAATCTGTTCTACGTGAAGACCCACTCCAAGGAATACCTCTCCATGCACCGCCTGTTATATTGTAGTAGAAACTACCGTATCCCCAACTCATGTTAACTACTGTAGGACGTTTAACCCCAGTTTTTACATCAATTGGTTTTGCTTTATGCCATTCCTTAATTACGTCAAATACATCTGATATAGCTATTCCTGAGTTAGGGTCTTGACTTCCTTGCAGACCTGCTACTTTCACAGCGTAGATTCTTGCATTTTTTGCCCAGCCATAAGTTTTTCCAGCGGCTGTACCTGCAACATGTGTACCGTGTCCGTCAAAGTCAGTATAATGATCTGTCGGCATTGTGCCTGATAGTCCGCTTGCGGCGTACCAATCTATTTGTTGTACCCTGTTTACATTATCAGTATCAAAGAATTCCGGATGGTCTGCTTGTATTCCACTATCTTGTATTACAACATCAACACCTGCTCCTGATAAAGTATAATCAAATCCTCCTGAAACTATAGTTCCTACATAAGGATTTGTAGCACTTATCATTCTCCTTAAACCCCAGTTTAAAAAGTTTCCAGTATCTGAACTTGTTTTAGTAAAATCGCCTGTTTGAGTTGTTGTTAGTCCAATTTCGATATCGTCTCTTAGATCAGGACGTATTTCTACTCCATAAACTCTTTTATCTTGTCCTAATATTTTAGCTTCTTGATCAGTAAGCCAGTAATGTGTGTTTCTTTGTGATCCTGGTCTAGGATTTGCGATATTTACTCCACGGTTAGGAATAAAGCCTTCGCCAGTTAGTGCTATCATTTCAGCATCAAATGCTTTGAAATCTACGTTCTTCTTAAGACTAACTATGTATTCTTGTTCAGACATTAAATGCCACTCCTATAGGTATTAGTGTAAGTTTACCCAAGCGCCATTTGCACGACCCTGGAATTTGTTATCTGTAGTATTATATATTAAATCTCCGTCTGTAGGGGAAAGTGCATCTCTCTGTACTGTAGTGAAACTTATTGCTTTTGTTGTAGTTGGTTCCCATTGATTGGCGCTATTATTATAAGCTAACACTTGCTGATCATTTGGTACTGTTGAACTTACATTTGTATGTGTGCTTAGTTGACCTACAGTTGTTATATAACTTTGTAAGTCGCTTATTTGTGATTCCTGTATACTTAATGCCGCTTGGTGTTGTGTTACACTAGCTTGTGTAATGTTAGCATTAGGAACATTTGCCCAAACTACTGCGGAACTTAGATCATTTGTTTCTGCTGTCAGATAACTCTGTAAATCACTTATTTGACTTTCTGTAATTGATAAAGATCCTTGATGTGCTGATACAGTAGATGCCGTAACTGTCATAGGCAGCCAACTTGCTCCGTTATAAACTTCTGCTTGATTAGTTGTTGTATTATATATACTCCAACCAGTTGCAGGTGCTAATCCGTTCCTTTGTGTAGTTGTAATATTAGGTAATTTTATTCTTGAAAATTCGTTAACAGTAATTGTACCGTTTACAAATAATTGTGCTGAGCTATGTCCAATTTGTACATCACCCGACGCAACATTTTCACCTATTTTAATTTCTTGTCCTGCTGTGTTAAGATCAATATTACTATCTGAATAAATTTTAACACCGCTATTTTGTCCTATCTTAATAAAGTCTGTATCACCTGTTGTTGCTTGCAATGCCAATGTTCCTGAGTCTACAGTAATAGAAATATTTCCGTTTCTAGTTATTGCCGCCCAGTTTGAATCATCAATTGGACCCATTATTTTACTGTTAAGTCCATCCACAAGCAAAGTACTATCACTACCAAACACACTACCTATGATATCATTTGTCATAGTGTTACCAGCAGTAATACCACTTACACTTTCTAGTAAGTCTACTTTAGGATAAAGTTCATCAAAATTATCATTAATTTTATCAAATGCACTTCTTAGAGGATCTCCGTCGCCTTTGTTTGCACTTGTTCCTATGTTTACTGTTTGTTTAGCCATTACACTCTTCCTACTACAATTTCAACAATGCCTTCATTGGCGTCATCCTTATCTTGGACTGCTTTACCTAGTACAGAACCAACTCCTGGACTATTATCTACCATAGCATGTCCTGGCACACTACTTGCTACAAGCATGTCTCCTTTAGAAACTTTTCCAATTACTTTACAAGGAACTCTACCTTGTAAAGCTACAGCAACACTATTTTCTAACTCTGAGTTCATTAAGTAAGCCGGGTTTGTTGATATAACACCTGCTACTTTTGTAGTACCTTTTACACCACCTGTTTGTGTTACTTCCTTGTCTCCACCAAACATTACAACAGTGCCTGCTTCGTATTCTGCATCAGCTAAGTATTTCTCTGCTAAGTCAGCATACTGTGCCTGTGTTGCCGTACCGTTAAATGTTGTAGCATATACAGTATTATATTTTAAGCTCGCTGTACCAATACTGTACGTATTAGTTGCATCTGGAACAACACCTGTTGAACTAAATTTAAAAGGATTCTTAGTAAGTGAACCGTCCTTTGTAAGTATAGCAATTTCACCTGCATTAGTTTTACCAGTATTTGCACCAATAGCAATAGCAGTTGAACCTGTACCTTTTTCGTCAGCCGCTTCTAAGAAGTGTGTGTAAATCCAATCCGAAGAAAGTCTAGACTCTCCTGCAAAGTTACTATTTGTTTGTAGAGTACTTTCAGTATTTGCTCCGCTGTTTCCGATGTCAATACTTCCTGGAAATTCAGTAGTCATTGTAGAGTCGGTACCAGTACCTTCGAGTATTACGCCACCACCTGGTGTAAGCATTTGTATTGTAGTTGCCGCACCTGATTTTGGTTGTAAAACTACGTAACCATCATCAGCACCAACTACAAGTTTACTAACTCTTACATTACCGTTTGCTTTTGTCATTACTAAGCTACTATTTGCACTTATAGTTGTAATAGGAACTTCTGTTGGTGTTGTTGCACCACCGCTTATGTTACCTAATACTCTTAAATCTGAAATACTTGGTAAATCTGTTAGATCAACTCCACCACCTTTTAATGTTACCCAACCGTTTGTTACAGAAAAGTCGTCACCATCAAATGCCGCAAGTCCTAAATCTGTTTGAGCAATACCAGTAGCATTTGCTCTAGTACTTGCCGCATTCATGTTTAGTTTACTTTGTACTATTGCGGCATTAGATGCAATATCAGCATTTACAATACTACCTGCACTAAAACTATATAATGCAGTGGTTGAGCCTGCCGCTCTAGTAACAGTAATATCTAATGAACTTGCCGCATCAGAGATAGCGTTTGCAAGTTCATCAAACGGACCATCTAGAATATCTGCTGTTGGACCACTTGTAACTATAATCTTATCGCCACCTTTTGCTACAACATTAGCTGTAGCTGTGTAGGTAATAATTTGTACGTTTCCTAATATAGGGTCTGTAGTTGTTTCTACGTCTACCACTGTACCTGTTGCACTAGTATTAGCTTGTGCAAAGTTTTGTCCTGCTGTCCAAGTTCCTGTACCACCAATAGTATCAGCGTCAATTACAAGTCTTTTCTTACCTGTGAATACAATTAATTGGTTTGCCGCCGGACTATTAAATTCTGTGTTTCTTAATTCTTCAAAACTATCAAAGTTATCAACTACTCCGTCTACATACGCTTTAGTAGCCGCATGTGAATTAGCACTAGGCGCTTGTAAATTGGTAATCTGATTTGATCCCATATTGATAGCACCAGTCATTGCCGCTGTACCATCTAATGGTAGTACACCTGATCCTATTGCATTTCCTACAGTCAACCCGTTGTGGTCAAATCCTAAACGTCTATTTACATAGCCACGCACTGCACTCTGTGTTGAAACAACATCTGATGCATTTGCAGTCATTCCTGTATCTGTACTAAATTCAGCTACAACAACACCACGTTTAAAACCAATACCGTCTAAGTTACTAAGTGCAATCTGTCCTGCGAATGTAACACTACCAGTACCTTGATCAACTGTAAAGAATTTACCAACACGGAAGAAACCATCTTGGTCAGTGCTTACAAAGAACACTCTACCTTTGTTTCTCTCTTGTACTTCGTTCGCTTGTTTAGCTGATTGTCCTTCACCTAATAATACTCTTGGATAGTTGCTTGTGTTAAATCCGCCTGTTCCAATGTCTAAGAAGTCGTGTCCTGTCGCTCTCGTTGTACTAATATTAATAGTAACTGTTCCAGGTGATGCCGCTGGTAGACCTGCTCTTAGTGTGTGCGATTGTGAACCACTCAATACGACAGAAGCATGTATTCCTGTTTGATTTGAACTTTGATTTAAATCTCTACTTGCAACATCTGTAAGTTTTACTGTTGCAAAACTTCCGCGATCAACATATTCACTTACAGTATGAAGTTTACCGGACCATGCTACAATCATGTTTCCTGTATTAATACGTTGTCTATCAGATAATTCAGTTAGTTCTTCAATTGCAATAATATCATCACCTGGTGTTGCACCCATTGTTGTACCGCCTGCACCAGCATGAGTGTTGTTTGCGGCTTCAGTTGCATTTACATTCATTCTGACATAATCAAAAGTTTCGTCAAAGTCGGTTAATGCTTTATTAGCTCCTAATGCTTCACCTGTTGATTCTGTAACTGTGAAAGCAATCGTTCTGTATGTTGTACCAGGTTGTTCGTCAAATTGTAAAGCTGTACTTGGTCTGGTTGTTAAGTTTGTAGGATTGGCAACTCCATCTAAAACAAATGATTGGTTCTGTCTATATCCTATAACAGTATCTTCGTCTGTATTTTGTGCAAGGCCATCGTTACTAAATCCACTGTTTGATGTGTTAAAGGAAAGTTTATAAACTTGTCCGTCAAATAATGGAGTATTTGCAAGTGTTTGTACAGTACCTGCGATTGTTGCACCTGTGATACCTCCACCTACATTAATTGTACTTACAGTGATTGTTGCATCGTTCGCTGTAGTTGCTCCGTCTAGTTTAGTGCCCGCTACTGTAAATGTATGTCCTACGCTGTATCCTGTACCTGCCGCTCTAATTGCTACTTGGTATGCAGGACCAGTTCTAATTTTATTAACATCAAATTTAGCACCACTACCACCTGAGTCGTTATAAGTGTATGCAACATCCTGATGTCCATCAACAACAAAGTCTAATACTTTTGAAACACTGTTAACTTCGTGTCTTGATAGTGTACCGTTTGCATGTAAAATATCAAGTTCACCCTTGTTCTGCGGAACGTGTTGGAAGTCATATGCATATATGCTTAACTGTCCTGTTGCAAGCGTGTAACCACCTGTTTCCACTGTGCTAGGTGCACCTAAATTTGCACTACCTGCAGATAATGTAATTGCATTTGTGGTATTAAATGTTCCAGATGTATCCTTTAGATATAATTTTTTACCTTTTGTTGTAAAAACTACTGTACCTGTTGCACCTGTTGACGCTTGTGTGACTGTGTTTCCTCTTGTACACAATGTAAGCACGTCAGCAAAAGTAAGTGTAATATTTGCTTCGGCAGTTAATGCCGGAGTAACCATATCGTCACGCAATGTAATGTTATCTGGTATTTCGTTTGGATCAGATCCTTCTGCAACTAAACCAAAGTTTCCGTATGCATTTGATCCGTTAAGTGATCTAATCTCACCACCGTTATTAGCATAATATGCAGTATGACAGTAGTAAGTAAACTGTGATACCATTTCAGATAAACCACCGTTTGTTGTAATTAATCCATATGCTAAGTCATTTACTTGTGTAAAATCGTTCCCGAGCATACTTCTGTTACCAGCAGTTTGCACAGTAATTTCAATTGGATTACTTGTACTAGCAGTATCTAAGTTAAATGAGTCCGCCAACGTACCAGTCCAACCAGAACCGTTATTACTTGAAGCATCAAGTATTAGTGTAGCTGTACCTAATGCAGGATCCCAATCTCTAACCGCATTTACCTGGAAACGCTGTCCGTCAATATAAAACGGAGCAGGAACTTGTGGTTTCTTAATATATAACCCTGTGCCAGTTGCTGATCTAACATCAACCTGTGTAATACTATCTTTGTTAATAACTTCCATAGGTACGTTACCTGTGTAAGCATCAACAAGCATACCACCTCTAAATGATTGCCTGTTAAGTGATTGTGAGAAACTTGAACCTGTTTGACAGTAGGGTGATTTTGTAAGTACTTGTCCGTCTGGATCTAGCACCATCATAAAGCCACCGTGTCCTTGAACACTTACATTTCTAATAATTGTAGCATCGCCCATCATAAAGACGTCAAGTAATTTATTATTCTTAGGCGGATTATAACTGCCGTTGTTAAAGAAAGTAACAACATCAACAAGTGAATTTAAAACAGTTTGTGCATTTGCTTCTGATGTTAGACTTGAGTCTATAATCTGGTTTACAGTACCTAGCTTAGTAAATGCTGTATTTGCTAATACGTCTGCTGTAATTACTTTGATATAATTTATAGCCGCGACAGTTTCTACTGCCTGGCCTGATGGAATTTTTTGGTGGAATTCACCTTGATTTTTTAGTGCTTCTTGTCTACCACCTGATTTTAAATCAGATATTAAACCGTCTATAATGTATCCAGTATCTCGTCTACATTTAGCTGTGTAGTTTTGTGCGGCCTGGTGTCCAGGATAAGTTACATCAATATATTGTATAACTTCTTCTATTATAAATGTTTTGTTTTTAGCTAATATCTTAGCGGCTTGTGTAAACCCTCCTGGATTATTTAAGGCAGAGTTCCCAACATTTACATCAATAGCATTATTAGAAAGATAATGCTTACCAAAGAATCCAACTATGTTACCAGTAAGTGGATCTACGTATCCGCCACCACTACTTGGAAGGTTTGTATCAGCATATCCTGTTACACTACTATTTGCTACACCGGTTAGTCCATCAAATTTCAAATCTCTATAAAAATACGTATTAGCCCACGGACTTTGTGACACTCTGTTATTTGGTGTAACAATTACACGTCTAAATTCATCACCTTTAATTGATGTGTTTTGAGGAACTTTAATAGGAAAGTCTTCTTCATATCTTCCAGATTCAACAAATATAGTAGCTTCTTGCTTTTTAATAGTATTTGCGTATTCAAGTTCTTCGCCGGCAATAAACTCTACAGGTTCAAGTAATTGAAGTTGGAGTTGATCTTGATTTGCAGGTGTAGTGGTTGTTGGATCATCCTCATAATGGTATTTTACAATTCTACCTAAGGCATAACTTGTCTTACCTCTCACAGATTTACCTGGTAGTATGTCAGTGTTACTTGGTTTACCTTGATCAACAAATCCGTTGCCGCCGTTTGAAATATTGACTTCGTATACACTTCCATCAACTACTGCTGGCGCATCAAATACACCATTGTTAATAATACCTGTAACAATATCAAACTTTGCGGCTACACTATTAATACCAGTAGCATCAACAACTTGGCTACTGTCAATAGTTTGTCCGTATATAGTTTGTAATGCAGTTACAGTATTATTTTGTATAATATCATTAACCAAACTTTTTGCTTTAGCAATACCTGCAAGTGTTTCAGTCTTCTGAGTAGTAATAGAAATCTTAGCACTGGTGTTAGCATAATATCTAATACCTGCTTGCCTACTCAAAAAGTTTGCATTGTTACCTGAAAGTGTATCAAGAACGACACTATTAACAATTAATCCTACATCTCTAGCACATAAGTCTGGATCGTATAATAGTGTTGGATATGTTGCATTTATAAAAGCAACAACTTCTGCTTTAATAAAATCAATATTTGCATCAACAAGAGTTCTGACAGGTAGTCTTCCGGATACTATGCTTTGTATACCAACACTCTGTGTTGTCGATTTAGTAGCTGTACTTCCGTAAGTAATCGTTTGTTTATAAGGTCCTAACTCAACTCTTGAAGCAATCATAAGTTCTTCAACTTTACGTGCCGCCGCACCTATTGATTTAAATGCAAAACTTAAACTACGACCTTCTTTGCCTGGAGGTGTATCAAACTGAAAATCTGATCCTTTTGTACTTACATAAAAGTTTGTAGTAGATTGCCTACTTGACTGATCAACATAGTATTTTGTTGCGGCTTGTAGATTATCAGGTGTCTGTGCTTGACCTGATAAGTCTCCTGGATGATCACTTAGATAAAGTGGCCCAGCCATAGTATCACCTTGTCTACGTGTAACCGCATTTCTCGGTAATACTTCATCACTTGTATAAAATCCTGTGAGTGACGAAACATATGTTTTGTCTAAAATAGTATGTGTTCCAGATCCACCACTAGCATTAATAGCATTTGTTCCTGCTATAGCATCGCTAGATGATGAATGTAAAGACATTGTGTCTTTGTTAACTATGTTTATATAATAGCTACTATTTGAAACTAAATTAGTTGCGGGAGATCCACTGGAGGTATAAGTTACTTCAACTCCGTTTGCGGCTCTATCATAGCCGTGTCCAGTAATTGTTAATTGTCCACTACTATTAAATGTTCCTATTGTAAGTGTGTACTCAGTAGCATTTGCTGGTTCTGCACGAGCACCACCTTGTTTGTTTGGCACTCCACCTTTAGTATATCTTTGATCTGCGTATTGTTTATCAATTACTAAATCGTCAATAGTAAATGATCCACCATACTTATTAACAAATGCAGTGGCCGCATTGTCTGTAACTGCAACATTACCTATAGCATTTGTTTGGGCATTCATAGGTCCGCCCATCTTTGGACTTGGATCGTCTGATAGCCTGCTGTTACCAGCTGTAATAATTAATTTTCCTGATTGTGTATAATTGAACGTAATTGTGTCGTCATTTGAATCGCCAGTCAATGCACCATTTGATGCTAGTTGTAATGCTTCTACACCGTCTTCTGTAGTTTTTACGCCTATTAACCTACTTGCTAAACCTGAATAGCTATTTGGACTATCACCTAAGTTGGTAAAGTTTATCTGTCCACCAACACCAAATACTGCATATAGTTCTTGAAAGTTCTCATTGGTTTTACGAAAGGCTTCACGTATGGCATCACCTGTACCATCGTTACCCTCTACACCAATATCTACAATTTCTCTTGCCATTTCTTACTCCGTTTATATAGCAGGTTCTGCTAACTTGTCAACATCAAAATTTACACTAATACCGCAACCACAAGATGATTTTGCATTAGGGTTGTTAATTTCAAACATTGACCCAATTATATCTTTTTTATAGTCTATCTCAGTTCCGAATAGAAACATTAAACTTGCCCGTCCAATCACAAAAGTACAATCTGTATCAGTTTTTAATACTTCATCGTCATCTTGAAGTTCTTGTGGAGTTGCATAGGTGCCCCATTCATACTCAAATCCTGCACACCCTCCGCCTTTTAAATTTAAAGTAACTGCATATACTTCGTTTTCTTCGCAAATTGTATCTATTTGTTTTTTTGCGGCATCTGTAAGTGTACAAATTGTCATTTGAGCTCCTTGTTCTAAGTATTTATCGATAAGTTTTGTAATCTTAATGTAAATATAATTATGTATATTGAAGAAAATATTACTAAGACCCGGCACGTAAGGCGTTCTAAAAATGGAAAAAAGCATGTTTATTTCCGTCATAAGAATATTGTTAGTTTACGATGCGATAGTTGTAACGAGGTATTTTATCGTGATAGAGGTAGTATGGATCCTAAAAGATTAACTAACAACTATTTTCATGTGTGTAGTAATTGTGATAGTAAAAGATTTGCACAGAAAAAGGGAATAGAAAGGAAGCAGATATGGAATATATCTGCTTCAAGTGATTTACCTATTGGTAAATTGTAATTTATTCAGCCTTGTAAATAGTCCATGCACCATATGCTATTGCCGCATAAGCCGCAAGTTTAGCAAAAGGTCCAGCTATGAGAATGACTATTCCAACGCCTATTAGTACAGCGCCATCCCAAGAAGTACGCTCATCAAGCCTACTTGTTATCCACTTTTTAATCATTTACTTCTCCTTTCACGCAATACCGTGTTTAAATTTAAATTTTTATACCAGCTCGTTACAATAAGTTACTGCTACTTCGTCTTTATCTATATCAACAACATGGCCGTTTATGAAGTTTCCATGATTTGCTTCCGTACAAATTACCCCGGGTTGATTTAGATTATTGTAATTATGAATATAAAATATATGTTTACCTGGCTCCAGGCCGGAGGTTTTGTTCTTTATAAGAGACGCACTCGCCACCACCTGCTTTAACAGTATATTGTCAGTTACTTTAGAATAGCTTTTTTCCAGACTTTTAGCTACTATAGCGTCACCGGAGCCTTTGCTTGTTTTAGTGATTGCTTCGTACTGACGTTGACAAACATATCTTGATTTAAATCCTTGTTTACGCATACTGTATTTATCCAGTAGTCATACAGGTCAATAGAAGCAAGGTTTTTACACTTTGACTCTACCATAATATCTGCATATTCTAGGAACTGTAATGCCCAAGTGTTTACTGCATCATTCCACATGTAATCACTATGTGCTCTTAGTTTTCCTTTTTTGTATCCTTGCTCAGTAAGGGTTTGAAAGTCTGGTCTATGCTTTTTACTGTGTAGTGGGAGAAGATCCTCTCTACTAACACTATAATGGATAGTAGGCCTATTACCACGCCAGCTATCAATAACACGTTTAAATCTGTCGTCAGTAGGTTCAATATATTCTCCTTCTCTACACCAATGATGATGGATATCTAACACCAGAGCGAGATCGTCCTCAAGCTCAAGACTGTGTTCGAGTCCCCATTTGTTTTCGTCGTTTTCGATTGTAATACAGTTTCTTGCCTCCGGTGAGAGGC
>MDTB01139648.1_pt1 | contig 26335 bp, 30 predicted proteins | sample 811161 | NCBI WGS metagenome assembly MDTB01 (sample SAMN05326650, study PRJNA326480) | marine metagenome | isolation source: seawater | place: Mediterranean Sea | collected 2009 | reverse complement strand
CATTTTAGCGCTACTCAGTGAACCTTTCTGCCCTTTAAGCTTGAACCTCTCGGTTTTTCCCTAAATGGCCAGTTAAGAGTTGCCTCTTAATTGATCTCATTAAATCACATTAAATTTAAAATAGTATCACTTTTTAATTGCAGAAAATTTTCCTGTTAGTTATGTGGACAAATTTTCGTTTTGTGTCTTGCTAATCCAACCACCGCCTAAAACTTTATCCCCATACTTAGTTTTAGAATAAATAACACATGCCTGTCCAGGGGCTATTCCGGTTTCTTTGTCTAGAATTTCAACTCCACCTTGTTCTCCATCTAAATTTATTTTAGCACGCAATAATTTTCCAGTAGATCTTACTTTAATAGAAACTATATTTTTAAAGTCCTTATCAGAGCCAAGAATATTCATGTTTCTTAAATTGATCTTTTTAATAACCAGCGATTCTTTAGGTCCAACTATAATCGTGTTTTTTTCTGCGTTAATATTTACTACATATAATGGTTCCGAATGAGCAATTTTTATTCCTTTTCTCTGACCGATCGTATAGTTGATAATACCCTCATGTAATCCCAGTTTATTTCCTTGAAGATCTAAAATATCTCCAGTTTTAAAAGATTCCGGTCTAAATTTCTTAATTACTGAACTGTAATCTCCATTAGGAACAAAACAAATATCTTGGCTATCAACCTTATCAGCTACATTCAATTTTAAATTTGAAGCTATTTTTCTTGTTTCGCTTTTATTTATCTCACCTAAGGGAAATCTTAAAAAATCTAATTGTTCTTGAGAAGTACTAAATAAAAAATAACTCTGATCTCTATTCGTGTCTTTGGCTCTGTATAATTCTGCTTTTTCTTTGTTTTGAATTCGAGTAACATAGTGACCTGTCACTAATGCATCTGCTTTTAAGTCTTTGGCATACTTGAATAAATCTCTAAATTTTACAGTTTGGTTGCATTGGACGCAAGGTATTGGAGTCTCGCCAGCAGCATAACTATCAATGAAAGAGTCAATAACCTCAGATTTGAATTTTTTTTGATAAAAAAGAACTTCATGATTTATATTTAAGTGTTCAGATACTCTTTTTGCATCTAAAATATCTCTACCTGCACAGCATTGTCTCCCTTTTTGAGACTGAACTTGGTCATCGTAGAGTTTTAACGTTATTCCTGTTACATCGTAGCCCTGTTCTTTCATCATTCCTGCAACAACTGAAGAATCTACCCCACCTGACATAGCAACAACTATTTTAGTTTTTTTGGCTGGTTTTTTTATACCTAATGAATTAATCATAGAAAGTGTATAATATATAAAAAGATAATTTTCCATAATGCATTTTGAATTTGAACCAGGTGATTTTGTGACTAATCCAGATAAAAAAGACTGGGGAATTGGTCAAGTACAGTCTATAATTAAGAATAAAATTACGGTGAATTTTCAAAATTCCGGTAAAAAAGTTATAAATTCAGAAATTATTAATTTGAAGAAAGTACTCATTGAATAAAAAAGAATTAAAAGAAATTACAGAGAACTTGATCGAAACTTTTTATGTAGCTGGTGATGAGTCAATAGAGCTATACAAAAAAGGCTTGGAAATTCAAATTAAAGAGGACAAGTCTCCAGTTAGCAATGGCGATTTAAAAGTGAATGCAATTATTACAAAGAAAATTAGAGACCTCACTCCAAATATCCCAATTATTTCAGAAGAGACAGTAGATATAAATAAAAAAAACAAAGAGAATATTTTTTGGCTTATTGATCCAATTGATGGAACAAAAGAATATATTTCAGGTAAAGATGAATATACTTTAAATGCTGCACTTATAATTGATAAAGTGCCAAATATTGGACTAGTTGGCGTACCAAAAAAAAATCGTTTATTTTTTTCTTATGGTTTGGGTGACAGTTACCTTATTGAGAATGACAAAAGATTAAAAAATAATTGTTCAAAAAAAACACCTAAAGGTGAGATAATAGCTCTTTCTAGCACCACAAAACCCTCTGATGAAATTAAAAAAAAATTAGACCAACATAAAGTTACCTCTTTAGTAAAAGTTGCAAGCTCTTATAAATTTTGTTTGATAGCCAATGGGGAGTTCGATATTTATGCGGCAAAAGAAAGGGCGAATGAATGGGATTATGCAGCTGGACATGCAGTAGCGGAACATGCGGGAGCTATAATAACTACCTTAGAAGATAAGCCTTTTTATTATGGAAAAGAAGATTATAAAAATCCCAGCATTTTAATGAGAAGATCTAAAAATCTCACTGAATAAGATTATATTTTTTTCCAAAAGAATCTTGTTAACAAATAAAAAGAAATAACTCCTACAAAATAGTTCCATTCTAAAGCATGTTTAAAATGTACATTACCTTGATTAGTTAACATCGGAATACTTAAGATTGCTACTGTCGCAAGTATAAAAACTAAAAATATTTTTAATTTTAAAATATATAAATTAAAAAAATGATTAATTTTATCTTTAAGTTTATATAAATGATATACTAGCAAACCTTGAGCAATAATTTCAAAGATTATAAAACTTAAAAGTACTACTCTCCTAAGAAGTTTAAAAATTGATATATCAATTTTTACTCCAAGTAATATAGAATGAATAGACAAAAAAATCGCAGATAAAATTCCTAATATTTTAAAATTGTAGTTTTTATTTCCACTGTTGTAAAATTTATTTATAATTAGATTGTTTTTCTTCCAATAAAAATAAACTAACAATGAAGTTAAAACCATAAAAGGTTTGAATATTAAATATTGTGGAAAGGTTCTTGAAGCTCTGCTAATTGATAAACTCCCATCAAAGTATGGGAAAGGAAAGCCATAAGACCTTCCAATCTGGTCAACTGTAAAAATTGTATTTTCGAAAAGGTGAAAATTAGTTGAAATGTAAAGACAAAGATTGATAGCTACAAAGGGTATAAAAAAAATCCAGAGACTTAATTTACGAATCTTGGCTATTTCTTCCATAAATTTACTTGTTGTTTGGTTATTTTTTTTTATTTCTTTTTTTTGCTCTTCTTTTTTTTGAGCCAATTTTCCTTCTACCTCTATGCTTTTTAGGGTAACCCATATTTTTGCCTCCTTTTTTATATTAGTTTTATCAAAATATATATAGAGTTGAATTATACTTATTTTATGAAAAAGTCTATAAGCACATTTTTAAAACACACAGCTCAAGATAAGGTGAATAGATCAGCAAACCCTGCTGTTGTGAGGGCTTCCACAATCTTTTTTAAAAGCATGCAAGAACTTTTGAATCATAAAGAACCTTCAAAAAATAAAAGAGTAGATTATTATGATTATGGACGAGCCGGGACCCAAACTACCACTCAATTGCAAAATATTATTGTTGAACTAGAAAAGGCTCATCATGTTTTTCTTACTCCATCAGGCTTTGCGTCAGTAGCATTATCAATTATGAGCATATGTAGGCCTGGCGATGAAATAATAGTAACTGACAGTGTTTATTTTCCAACTAGAATGATAACTTCAAAGTTATTAAAAGAGTTTGGAATTAAAGCCCAATTTTACGATCCCGATAATCTTAAAGACTTAAAAAATAAAATTACTAAAAAAACAAAGATGATTTTTGTAGAAAATCCAGGAAGTAATACTTTTGAATTTCAAGATTTAGCACAAATTATAAAATTAGCAAAAAAAAATAATATTATAACAGCACTTGACAATACTTGGGGAACGCCACTGTTTCTTAAGCCACTAGAAATTGGTTTTGATATGTCTATATCTTCAGCTACTAAATATTTTTCTGGTCATTCTGATGTAATGGTCGGAACGCTTGCAGTAAATAAAAAAGTATTTCCGAAAGTAAATTTTTACAATCGTGTGTCAGGTTATAGAGCTTCACCCGATGATGCATATTTAGTAATAAGAGGGTTGCGAACTTTAGATGTAAGACTTGAGAAACATGAAAAAAATACAATAGAAGTAGTTAAATTTTTATCGAAGCATAAAAAAATAAAAGAAGTTCTTTATCCATATAAGAAAGGGTCAAAAAATTTTTTAAATTGGAAAAAATATTATTCAGGTTCTACAGGCTTGTTAGGAATTGTCATTAATAGCAAAAGTAAAAACTCAGTTTACAAATTTGTGAACTCTCTGGAGTTATTCGGTATTGGGTATAGCTGGGGAGGATTTGAAAGTTTGGCCGTATATCAAGATATTCAAAGAGAGTTTCAAAAATATAAAAATAAAAATTTGCATATAATAAGACTACATATTGGTCTTGAAGATCCTAAGGATTTAATTTTAGACATTAAAAATTCTCTTCGTTATATTAAATAATGAATAAATTTTTTCCTAATAGGCTAGCTCTAATAACTTTAGTCTCTGCCTGCGTTGTAATCTTAGTTTCAATGGGATTAAGACAAACTTTTGGTTTATTTTTTAGTGCTTTTGAGCAAGACTTAAATTGCTCAAGAACAGAATTTGGTTTGGCAATTGGAATTCAAATGTTGTTTTGGGGTATTTTTGCTCCTCTATTTGGAATTATAGCAGATAAATTTGGAGGGAATAAAGCTGTATTTATAGGTTTTGTTATTTTCGGATTAGGAATTTATATGCTTTATTCGGGGCCAAATACTGGAATATTTTTTCAATTAAGTTTAGGTGTTTTAGTTGGAACTGCTTTAGGCGCAACTGCCATGAGTGTTCCTGTATCAGAAGTTGGAAAACATTTTTCTAACGAATCAAGATCTATGGCAACAGGACTAGTAACTGCTGCAGCCTCAGTCGGATACTTTATTTCACCTTTATTCACAAAATATAGTTTGGGTGCAGCTGGATGGGAAAATACTTTAAAATATTTTATGTATTTTATTTTGTTTGGATTGATAGCTTCAATTTTTCTTTTACCAAAAAAAAAAGAGGGTATAAATGAAAAAAATTTAATAAAAGGTCAAAATTTTGTATCAGCCTTAAAAGAAGCTTTTTCTCATAAGGGATACAATTTACTGGTTGCTGGTTTCTTTGTATGTGGATTTCAAATAACTTTAGTAGCTACACATATACCAGGATATATGCAGGACAGGGGTTTAGGTGGCTGGTCGGCAACAATTATTTTAGCTTTGATTGGTTTATTTAATATAATTGGCACTTTGGGTATGGGTTATCTTGGGACAAAATATAGTAAAAAAATATTATTGAGTATTTTATATTTCGCAAGAGCAATTGTTATTTGTATATTTATTTTTTTACCACCATCGTTATTTACATCTATATTTTTTGGAATAACGTTTGGAGTTTTGTGGTTATCTACGGTACCGCCTACAAATGGAATAGTAGCGCAAATATTTGGAACTAAATATTTAAGTACGCTTTTTGGCATTGTTTTTTTAAGTCATCAATTTGGCTCTTTTGCAGGTGCTTTGCTAGGAGGTTATTTTTTTGATTTATATGGTTCATATGATTATGCTTGGTATATAGCTATAGCACTTTCTATATTTGCCACAGCTGTTCATTTACCTATAGACGAAACACCAATCTTTAGAAAAGAGCAATCAGTCTAATTTAAAAATAAAAGTAGTAGCTAAAACAATAATTCCGTATAGAAGGGCTATAACATTAATTGTTTTAGCAAAATTTTTATCATTAATATTTTTAAAAATTTTTTGAGAAGGCAGATAAATACCAAGTGTAATTAAGATGTAAAAAATTTTGTTAAAATTTAAATCACCGAAAGCAAATAATAAAACAATTAAATATTGAAAAACTCCCATTACAAGATAACCATACGAAATATAGTATCTAGATAATTCTTTTTTATTGTGGCTTATAATAGTTGAATAAATAGATAAAAAACTCCCACCCATATTCGTGAATCCATGAACTGCCCCAATGAACACTAAGATAAATTTTTTAAGTTTAAAAAAAATGTTTCTAAACGAAGAAAATCTTTGTTTGTTTAAAATTATCAAAGAAGATATAATCAATAAAATAGCAACATAAAATTTAAAGTTTATTAAATCTCTAAAATATAGCGCTAAAATTAAAAATAAAATAAGAAATGGTAGGCAAAAGAAATTATAATCTATAATAAATTTTTTATCTGATACTCTTGATTTAAAAAATTGTAAAAGGCTTATCGTTATAGACATAGGCATTAGGATATTAATTGTGTTGGGAAAATCATAACCTAATAGTAAAAAACTAGGAGTACCAAATAACAATAGTCCTACACCAAATACAGATTGGATGATTGTTAAAATAATTAAGATAAAAATTTCTAATGACAAATACATTACTTCAATTAGTTCTTATTTTGAGAATATTCAACTATCAATTCAGGGTTGTATTTAGAGTCTATACTAGAATCAAAAAGGAATCAAAAGGTGAACATTCTCATTTAAAAAATGTGAAATTGTGGACAAATAATCATTTGATTTTTTATTCACGTATTTATACTGTTAATCAACTAAGGAGAAATATGTTTTCAAAACAACTAAATAAAAAACTAGACAAGTATCATTTATTACAACATCCATTCTATGCTTATTTTTGGAATGAAGGCAAATTAACTAGAGAAATAATAAAAGATTATGCAGAGCAATATTTTCAACACGTAAAAGCTTTTCCAAGATATATCAGTGCTACTCACTCAATTTGTGATGATATAGAAAAAAGAAAAATTCTTTTAGAGAATTTACAAGATGAAGAAGATAAAAACGGAGACCACCCAATGCTATGGAAAAAGTTTGCCGCAGCAATGGGAGCAGATATTAAAAAAATTGATGATGTAAAACCAGATTGGTTTACAAAAGATATGATAGATAATTTTTTCGCTCAAGCTAGATCTTCATATGCTGAAGGACTTGCATCTCTTTATACTTATGAGAGACAAATTCCTGAGATAGCAGAAACAAAAATTCAAGGACTTAAAAAGTTTTATGGAGTAAACTCTAAAGATGGATTGCATTTTTTTGAAGCTCACAAATCTGCAGATGTACATCATAGAGCCGAATGCGAAAAACTGCTAGACAGTTTAACCATAGAAGAACAAGAAAAAGCAGAAAAAGCTTCTTTGCTTACAGCTAGGTATCTTTGGAATTTTTTAAGTGGAATGACTGCAAAACATAAACTACAACCAGTAGCTGCTTAATTAATTTTTTATCATGGACGAAAAAAATCAAACTTACGTTTGGGATAATAAAAAACCGACTGCACAAATGTTAGGAAGATGGCAACCCTGGCACGCTGGACATCAAAAACTTTTTGAAGAAATTTTAAAGAAAACAGGTCAGGTGAATATTATGGTAAGAGACGTTAAGGGAGTTGATGACAATCCTTTTGATTTTGAAACTGTAAAAAAAAATATACTTGAAGCATTAAAGGAATATCAGAGCAGAATAAAGGTCACTTTAGTTCCCAATATCACTAATATTTGCTATGGAAGAGGTGTTGGATATAAGATTGAAGAAATTGTTCTTGATGAAAAGACTCAACAAATTTCTGCAACCAAGATTAGAGAGCAAATGAGAAAAGAGGGGAAATTAAAATAGTTGCGAGTCACTCTCACTTGACCTATTAATATCACAAATATATAAAATGATCATATCGAGGGGACAATAACAATATGTTTTACAATAATCCATTTTCCGGTATTTCGGAGCTAGTATCTCCAATTATGATGCAACTTTTTTTAATTACTATGGTTGCACTTGTAGCGGCAGGAACATTAATTGATATTATTCATAAAAAAAACGTTAAGTATTTTTTTCAGAATGCTAGGAAGGCAAAAAAAAATGCAAAAGTTCAACTTACCACGAGCAAAAGAGCTTCTGTTATTTTAAAAACAGTTGCACATGATATTGCAACGACAGCTGAACTAGGTAGGGGAAAAAGAAGAGTTGCCCATGTATTAGGAATGTATGGTACAATTATTTTTTGGGCAGCTTCAGCTTTTATGATTTTTGCATTTCCATCAGCAGGTATTGAAACACCTTCTAGCCTAACAATGGCATGGCACATAGGAGCAATCATGACTTGCCTTGGTGGCTATTGGTTTTGGTTTTTTCTTAGAGTTGATGTGTCAGCAGAAGCGAATCCTTGGTACAGAATTATCCAAGCGGATTTATTTGTTTTAGCCTTGCTGGCCTGTGCAACTTTCGGTCTTGCTTGGTCTTTTACCCAAAGTTCAGGAATGCAAAATTTAAGTTATATATTTTTAGTTTTATTTATTGTTGCAAATTTGGTTTTATTTGGTGGTGTATATTGGTCTAAATTTGCTCATATGTTTTATAAGCCTGGAGCAGCGATTCAAAAAAATTTAGCTGAAGCTGATGGTTCCAGAGACAATTTGCCACCACCAGCTGAAGCCCCAGAACAGTTTGGGCTGGGTATAAAAAGAGAAGAACCAAAGCATTATTAAAAAATTTATGGTAAAAAATATAAAAAAAGGAAAATAATTTATGTCAACATTTGTTTATATGACTAGATGCGATGGTTGCGGTCATTGTGTAGATATTTGTCCATCTGATATAATGCATATAGACGAGACAATAAGAAGAGCAAAAAATATTGAACCAAATTTTTGTTGGGAATGTTACTCATGCGTAAAAGCTTGTCCAAATCATGCAATCGATGTCAGAGGTTACGCTGATTTTGCACCTATGGGACATAGTGTTAGAGTTAGAAGAGAAGAAGAGAAAGGAACTATATCTTGGAGAATTAAATTCAGAAATGGTACTGAAAAAAACTTTGTTTCACCTATAACAACTAAACCATGGGGAAAATTTATTCCAAAACTTTCAGAGGAAGATAAACCTAACCAAGGTGAAATAACAACCCAAAGATTATACACTGAGCCAAATGGTCTAAATATTGACGGAGACCTTCCAACAATTAGTAAAGATACATTTAAAAAAGGTGTTTATTACTAATGGCTAAAATAAAAACTCATTTTGAAGAAAGTGATATTTTAATAGTGGGTGGAGGTATGGCTGGAACAGGAGCTACTTTTGAAGCCAGACATTGGGGTAGAGATTTAAAAATAGTTTGTGTAGAAAAAGCCAACATTGACAGAAGTGGAGCAGTAGCCCAAGGACTTTATGCAATTAACTGCTATATGGGAATGCAATGGAATGAAAATCAGCCCGAAGACCATGTAAGATATGCTCGAAATGATTTAATGGGAATGGTTAGAGAAGATTTAGGTTATGACATGGCGCGTCACGTAGACTCAACAGTTCACATGTTTGATGAGTGGGGATTGCCCATGATGAAAAATGAAAAAACTGGAAGGTATCTAAGAGAAGGAAAGTGGCAAATAATGATTCATGGTGAAAGCTATAAACCCATAGTAGCTGAGGCAGCAAAAAAATCAGCCGATAAAATTTACAACAGGATAATGATTACACATCTGTTAATGGATGATGAAAAAGATAATAGAATTGGTGGAGCAGTAGGTTTTAATATGAGGACTGGAGACTACCATGTCTTTAAAGCCAAAACAGTAATTGTTGCAGCAGGGGGAGCATCTCATATTTTTAAACCTAGAGCAGTCGGAGAAGGAATGGGTCGAACTTGGTATGCACCGTGGAGCAATGGATCTGCTTATGCACTTCCAATTTCTGTTGGAGCAAAAATGACTCAAATGGAAAACAGAATTGTTTTATGTAGATTTAAGGATGGATATGGTCCAGTTGGAGCTTACTTTTTACATTTAAAAACTTACACTCAAAATGCTAATGGGGAAAATTACGAAAAAAAATGGTATGAACATACAAAAAAAATGGTAGGTGAATATATTGATCACCATCCAACCCCAACTTGTCTAAGAAATCATGCTTTCATACAAGAAGTACAAGCTGGCGGTGGACCAATTCATATGGTCACCAAGGAGGCATTTCAAGATCCACATTTAGAAACAGTAGGATGGGAAAATTTTTTAGGCATGACAGTTGGTCAAGCTGTTGTATGGGCTTCACAAAATATTGATCCAAAATATACAAATCCTGAATTAACTACATCTGAGCCTTATGTAATGGGTTCACATGCAACTTGTTCAGGGGCTTGGGTGAGCGGACCTGAAGATCTATCACCGCCGGAATATTTTTGGGGATATAACAGGATGTTAACAGTAGATGGCCTTTTTGGAGCAGGTGACACTGTTGGAGGAAGTGCACATAAATTTTCTTCAGGTTCTTTCACTGAAGGCCGTTTAGCCGCCAAAGCTGCTGTAAAATATATTGAAGATAAAAAAGCTGAGGGAATTAAAGTCAATGAAAAACAATATAAAGACCTTAAAGAAGTAATATATAAACCTTTAGAAAATTATACTGTTGGAAGAAATGAAATTACAGGAGGTACTGTCTCTCCAAGCTATATTTCACCAATCCAAGGTTTGCAGAGATTACAAAGAATAATGGATGAATATGTTGGTGGTATTGCCACTAACTATATGACTAATGATAATATGCTTAATAGAGGTTTGGAGTTATTAAAATGGTTAGAAGAAGATTTGGAAAACGTTGGTGCAGAAGATTACCATCAATTAATGAGAGCCTGGGAATTAAAACATAGAACAATAACTTCTCAATGCGTCACCGAGCACACAAAATTTAGAGAAGAGACACGTTGGCCTGGTTATTACTATCGTGGAGATCATTTAAAACTTGATGATGAAAATTGGCATTGTTTAACAGTTTCAAGAAGAGATCCAAAAACCAAGAAATTTACAATGGAAAAAGTGCCTGTTTACCACATTGTAGATGAAAAAAAGGAAAAGAAAGCTTCATAATTCAATGAAGCTACTCGACAAATCTGATCAAGAAATGCAAGAGATTGCCCAACCTATTTGGGATAACTTAGTTAAATCGTCAAATATTAAAGACTATGGTGGTTTTACAAAAGATTTTTCATCTCAAATGCTTTATGGAGCTAACGAGGTTGAGCTTGGAAAACAATGGGCGAATAATAAACTATTAACAAGACTGTCTGAAAAACAAGATTTTTTAGGTACTATTAGACGTGGTCAATTTATTACAGTTTTATACAAACAAAAAAGTAAAACAGAGCCTGGAGAATTTTTAGGCCGTTTAGTTCTGGGAATAGAAGACGATTCAATCAAAGTGTTTGGAGCAACTATTTATTAGGTGCGTCAGTTTGTACTATACGATTATTTTGGGAAAATTACTCAATCATGTTACATAATTATATGCATTTATTTGAACTTAATTCTAAAATTTTAACAAAACTTCAGAATTATGTAAATGCAAAAACCGTACTTACAATAGGTCTATTAGCATTTTGGTCAGTGATTATTATAGGTACTTTTATAGAGTTTATCTAAGCTTTATCATTTATAACATCTATTTATTGACATAATAACGTATGAAGAATACTTAGTTGTTTATGGAAATTTATCTTCCAATTGCTCAAGTCTCTGTAAATATTTTCTTATTACTTTTTCTAAGTTTTTTAGTTGGCGGTCTCTCCGGCCTTTTTGGAGTAGGAGGTGGTTTTTTAATGACTCCTTTTTTAATTTTTATGGGCATTCCTCCAGTTTACGCTGTGCCAAATGAAGTGAATAATATTTTAGCTACCTCAGTTTCTGGATCTTTAACTCATTGGTTTAAAAATACATTAGATTATAAAATGGGACTCATGATCGTCATAGGTGGAATTTTTGGAACTCTTTTGGGTATCACAACTTTTTCTTACTTTTCTGAGATAGGAAAGATAAGTACAATAATTTCTTTATTGTATATGTATTTGTTAGCCATTGTAGGTACTTTAATGATAATTGACGGAGTAAAGGAAGCAGATCAAGCAAAAAAAAAAATGAATATCAAGAAAAAATTGCATCAACATAATTGGTTTCAGGGATTACCTTTAAGAATGAGGTTTCCAAAATCTAAATTATATGAAAGCGCATTTACTCCAATATTATTAGGAGTAATAGTTGGGTTTGTCGCAGCTATGATGGGCATAGGCGGAGCCTTTTTAATGGTTCCAGCAATGATTTATATTGTAGGAATGCCAGTGAAATTCATACCTGGTACTTCTTTATTTGTAACCATATTTATTAGTGCAATCGTAACGATCTTACATGCATTTAACTATGGCTCTATAGATTTATTATTAGTCATCCCTTTAATAATTGGATCTATAGTAGGAGTTCAAGTTGGTCAAAAAATTGGACAATACTTAGATAGTTCACATTTAAAAACTCTTTTTGCAATGCTTCTCTGTGCTGTAGCAATAGCTATTGCTTATGACTCATTTTTCAAAGAAAAAATAAGTCAAACAAATGAAACTCAAATGGTCTCCACAGAGTTAAATCCTTTAGCTGAATTTACTTTAAATTTTTCAAATGAAGCTCCATTGTTATATGGTGCTTTCGCTATCTTACTTGCTATAGGACTAGGAGCAATGACAGCGTATCTTAGAAAATTATGGGGAGACTTTAGGCAAAAAAAATTAGAAGATGTTAAAGTAACGAAGTAATTTTTTCAAAGGATTGCATAGTTAAAATACTTACTATTCCAACCGTTAAGGCAGCAATTAATCCAACTACAAAAGGTTTATGACCCATTTCTTTTAATTCAGATAAATTAGTAGACATGCCTACAGCAGCCATAGCCATTGTTAAAGAAATTTTAGCCATACCTTGAATATTTAAAATAATACCTTCCCAAAGGTCAGTATTATAATTTTGTATTAAAATAAATTGATCTCCCAAATTTCTAATTATTATCATTGAAATAAATCCGAGAACAAAATATGGAAAAATATTTAAAATTGAAACTTTGTTAACATCAGTTTTTCCTCTATTATAAAGATATCCAAATAAAGGTATCATAATTACTAAAAAAGTATTTCTAATTAGTTTAGTAACAGTTGCTATATTTAAAGTCTCAGGACTATTAAATTGTTGGTCATAAATCATTCCAGCTGCAGCAACTTGTGAAGTTTCGTGTATTGCAGTACCAAGAAAAAGCCCTGCGTATAAAGAATTTCCTTCAAAATAGAGATTTGCAAAGTAGGGATAAACGAGCATTGAAAAAACACCAAACAAAGTAATGTTTGCTATTGCATAAGCTACTTCGCCTTTTTTAGCATTAATTACTGGTGCTGTTGCTACAATAGCGGTGGCTCCACAAACACTAGTCCCAATAGCTATCAAGTATGACATTTTAGAGGAAATCTGAAATTTTTTAATTAAAAGTTTAATTAATAATAATACAGATAAAATACATGTTATAATTAATGGAATTGCTATTGTTCCGAATTTGATAAATTCATTAAAGCTAAGTCTTATTCCTAAACAAATTATTCCAAACTTTAGAATATATGTTTGAGCAAATTCTAAACCAACTCTAAATCCAGGTCTTGGAATAAAAGCATTTCCCATTATAATACCTATAATAATCGCTACCATTACTGTGGAAATTGGACTTTTTTCAAGTCCAAGTAATTCCTTTCCAATTACGTTGTTTATCCCTTCAGATAATAGATAAAGAATAAGAGCTAAAATTATACCCGGGAAATAAGAAATTATTTTTTTTAAATTCATTAAATTATTTTCTATTATATTTTTGTTTCGAAGGTATTACTCCTCTAACTCCACCTTGTGGATCTTTAACATCACCCTTTCTCCTTGGAATTAAATGTATATGGCAATGCATAATTGATTGACCTGCATCTTTTCCTATATTTACACCTATATTAAAACCAGTTATTTTTTTGTCCAATATTAATAATTCTTTTTTTTGTTCTTTTAAAATTTTATTTAAATCTTCAATTTCAATTTTCTCAAGTTCAAAATAGTCGCTTATATGTCTTCTAGTAACTATTAATGTATGGTGTTTAGTGACAGGATAGGCAGTATCTCTAATAACAAAAAAAAATTTTGTGGAGTAAATAATTTTACAATTTTTTTGGATACAAAAAATGCACTCCTCTACCGAAATTGACATTAAGCACTTCTGTAAAGTTTAGTCATAACAAATTCTTTGTGTCCCAAACTTTCAGCACATGTCAGTCTTCCATTAGCCACTCGAATAGTAGATTTAATTAATTCGTCACCAGCTTGATCTAAATTCATTTGACGAGATAGTATCTTAGAAACATCGCAATCTATATGTTCACCCATACTTTTAGCAGTCAACGGATTTGCTGTTAATTTGATAACAGGCTCAATTGGGTTGCCAACAATATTACCTTGACCGGTCGGAAACAAATGGATGTTAAAACCGCCAGCTGCTTGAAGAGTTATACATTCTGCTGCAGCAGAAGAAGTATCCATAAAATATAATCCTTTACCTTTTTTTGGCTCTTCAGCTGGTTCTAATACATCAATAAATTTTAGATTACCGATTTTTTGAAAATTTCCAAAAGCTTTTTCTTCTATTGTGGTTAATCCACCGGCAATGTTTCCAGCCGTTGGTTGACTTTCTGAAAGATCATTTGTTGCCTCTTTAAGAATAAACTCATTATATCCATTCCAAGTTTTCATAAATTTATCTTTTGCTTCAGGAGTTGCACCTCTAGCCGCACAAACAGTTTCAGCTCCAGTAAGTTCTGAGGTTTCCCCAAAACATAAATGAACACCAAGTGGTTCTAATTTTTCCATTAAATTTCCAACAGTCGGATTTGACGCTAAGCCAGATGTAGTATCTGACTCTCCACATTTTACAGATATCCATAAGTCACTCATAGGACATTCTTCTCTTTGTTTTTCTGATGCCCATTGAGAAAACTCTTGTGCTTTCTTTGATGCCTTCATTATAGTTCCAATGTCCCCAGTTCGTTCAATATGAAATCCCTCTACAGGTTTTCCAGTTGTAGCTATTGCGTCTACAATTCTTTTAGTCCATTTTGGTTCAATACCAATAACTATAACGGCTGCAACATTTGGATTTTTACCTGTTCCTATCATCGTTCTGAAATGTAATTCTAAATCTTCCCCAAATTGAAGTCTTCCATATGAATGAGGAAGAGCAATAGTACCTTTTATATTATTTGCCACAGCTTCTGCGCAAGCATTTGAAATATCATCTACCGGTAGAATGATAACGTGGTTTCTTGTTCCAGCTCTACCATTCTCTCTTTTATATCCTAAAAAACTTTTTGGAATTTCCATATTAATTTACCATTTTTTTGTTTTTACATTATGAACGTGAACATGATCACCTTTTTTTATTGCTTTAACTACTCTGCCTATATCATGTCCATATTTAAGAATTGTATCTCCTTCTTTTAAATCTTGAAGGGCAATTTTGTGACCCAAAGGAATTTCAGCAATTGAACTAATTTTTACAGTTTTATCATTTTCCATGATCCATGCGCTACAATCTTGGCCTTTTTTAGTGGTTTCTATTACAACCACTGCTACATTATCTTTTTCATCATGAATGATTAGATCTGTCTGTGACATAAATTATGTACTGGATATAGCCTATATTTTGATATATTGGAAGAAAGTTTTTAAATTAAATCACAGGATATATTATGGCTAAAATGACAACTGAGGAAGCTTTTGTAAAAGTTTTACAAATGCATGGAATTGAACATGCTTACGGGATTATTGGTTCGGCATTTATGGCAATTTCAGATATTTTTGGTAAAGCTGGAATTACATTTTGGGATGTAGCTCACGAAACTAATGGCGGATTAATTGCTGATGGCTACACTAGAGCCACAGGTAAGATGTCAATGGTTATTGCTCAGAATGGACCGGGTATTACTGGACTTGTAACACCAATTAAAACTGCTTATTGGAATCATACACCTTTACTTTTAGTTACTCCTCAAGCAGCAAATAAAACAATGGGCCAAGGTGGATTTCAAGAGGTAGAACAAATGAATTTATTTAAAGACATGGTATGTTACCAAGAAGAAGTTAGAGATCCCTCAAGAATGGCAGAAGTTTTAAATCGAGTTATTGAAAAAGCAATTAGGGGATCTGCGCCGGCACAAATTAATGTTCCAAGAGATTATTGGACACAAGTAATAGACATTGAGTTACCACCAATTGTAAGACTTGAAAGACAAGCAGGGGGAGCCGAAGCTATAAGTCAAGCTGCAGAATTATTATCAAATGCAAAATTTCCAGTAATATTATCAGGAGCAGGCGTTGTTATAGGTGGAGCAATAGATGACTGTGTGAAATTAGCAGAAAAATTAGACTCACCGGTTTGTTCAGGCTATCAACATAACGATAGCTTTCCAGGAAGCCATCCTTTAGCTGTAGGACCATTGGGTTATAACGGTTCAAAGGCCGCAATGGAATTAATAGCTAAAGCCGATGTCGTTTTAGCACTAGGTACAAGACTAAATCCTTTTTCAACTTTACCCGGTTATGGAATAGACTATTGGCCTAAAGATGCAAAAATAATTCAAGTTGATATGAATTCTGATAGAATTGGGCTGACTAAAAAAGTTACAGTAGCTATATGTGGTGATGCTAAAATGGTTTCACAACAATTATTGGCAAAATTATCGTCTAAAGCTGGAGATAAAGACAGACAGAAAAGAAAAGATTTAATTCATCAAACTAAATCAGCATGGTTACAAAAATTATCAAGCCTTGATCACGAAGAGGATGATGAAGGTACAGTTTGGAATAAAGAAGCCAGAGAAAGAGATAAAGATAGAATGTCCCCAAGGCAAGCCTGGAGAGCTATTCAAGCCGGTATGCCAGAGGATGTAATAATATCAAGTGATATTGGAAATAATTGCGCCATAGGTAATGCATATCCAACTTTTGAAAAAGGAAGAAAATATCTAGCCCCTGGATTATTTGGACCTTGTGGTTATGGTTTTCCTGCTATTTTAGGAGCAAAGATTGGATGCCCTGATACTCCAGTTATAGGATTTGCCGGGGATGGTGCATTTGGGATTAGTATGAATGAAATGAGTTCATGCGCAAGAAAAGAATGGCCGGCAATAACAATGGTAATTTTTAGAAATTATCAGTGGGGAGCAGAAAAAAGAAATTCAATTTTATGGTTCGATGATAACTTTGTAGGCACTGAACTTGATCCAGAGTTAAGCTATGCGAAGGTTGCCGATGCTTGTGGCTTAAAAGGCGTGACAGTTAAAACTATGGAAGAAACCACTAAAGCTATTAAACAATCCTGTGAAGATCAAAAAAAAGGCATAACTACATTTATAGAAGTAATTCTTAACCAAGAATTAGGAGAACCTTTTAGAAGAGATGCAATGAAAAAACCTGTGACTGTAGCTGGAATTAAAAAAGAAGATATGAAGCCTCAAAAAGGATTGAATTAAAACAATTTAATGAGAGTAAAAAAAAGTTCTAACAGAAGTTTTGGTATATTATTTTTCTTAGTATTTTTTTTAATTGGAATTTGGCCTCTTTTATCAAATGAAGATATAAGGGTTTGGTCAATTATTTTATCCTTAATTTTTTTATCTTTAGGATTGTTTCAATCAAAAATTTTGGGCCCATTAAATACATTATGGATTAAATTTGGTGAAATACTTGGACGGTTTATTGCACCTTTAGTAATGGCCTTAATTTACTTTGTAATTCTCACACCTTTAAGTTTAATAATTAAGATTTTTGGTAAAGATTTGCTAAATATTAGATTTTCCAATGCAAAATCATATTGGATTAAGAGGGAAAAAAATATAGGCTCAATGAGAAAACAATTTTAATGTTAAGTTTTATAGATGAGTTCTGGGAATTTTTAAAAGAAAGAAAAAAATATTGGTTGTTACCAATTATTATCGTACTTGCACTATTTGGTATATTGATAGTTTTAAGTCAAGGATCGGCAATAGCCCCATTTATTTATACAATATTTTAAGTGACTACAATATTAGGTATTTCAGCATTCTATCACGATAGTGCAGCAGCTTTGATTGCTGACGGTAAAATTATAGCTGCAGCACAAGAAGAAAGATTTTCCAGAAAAAAACATGATGCAAGATATCCTTTTAATGCTGTTAAATACGTTTTATCAGAAGCAAATTTAAAATTAAGTGAAATTGATCATATAGTTTTTTTTGAAAAACCATTTTTAAAATTTGAAAGATTGCTAGAAACCTATCTTGCATTTGCTCCCTCAGGTTTTCAATCTTTTAGTTTGTCCATGCCTATATGGTTAAGAGAAAAACTTTTTCAAAAACAATTTTTATTTGAAAAATTAAAGGAGCATGACAAAAATTTTGATGATATTAAAAAAATTAATTTCTCTGAACATCATTTCAGTCATGCTGCTAGTGCTTTTTTTCCATCTCCATTTAAAGATGCAATAGTTCTCACATTGGATGGGGTAGGAGAGTGGGCTACTACAACTTTAGCTGTTGGAAAAGAGGATGAACTAAAAATTTTAAAAGAAATACATTTTCCACACTCATTAGGCTTATTGTATTCTGCTTTTACCTACTATACAGGATTTAAAGTAAATAGCGGGGAATATAAGGTTATGGGATTAGCTCCTTATGGTAAACCTCAGTTTAAAGATATCATATTAGAAAATTTAATAGATCTTAAGGAAGACGGTTCGTTTAGATTAGATATGAGTTACTTTAATTATGCTACCGGTCTAACAATGACAAATAAAAAGTTTTCCAATTTATTTGGCCAACCCGTTAGAAATTCAGAAAAAGATTTACTTACACAATTTCACATGGACATTGCAGCTTCTATTCAGGCAGTGACTGAAGATATTATTATAAGATTGACTAGTTCTATAGCTAAAGAATATAAAATAGAAAATTTATGTTTAGCCGGTGGGGTAGCTCTTAATTGCGTAGCTAACGGAAAAATATTAAAAAAAAAAATATTTAAAAATATTTGGATACAGCCTGCTGCTGGAGATGCCGGTGGTTCACTTGGTGCAGCATTAGGTTTTTGGTATAAAGATTTAAACAACAAGAGAACTTCTTATCATGATCAAATGAAAGGATCTTATCTAGGTCCAAGTTTTAGTAGTGATCACATAAAAAAAGAACTTATTTTTTTAAAAGCTAATTTTACCCAATTAAAAGAAGATGATTTAATTGACATAGTAGCAAAACATATTGCTAATGAGAAAACTATTGGTTGGTTTCAAGGTAGAATGGAATTTGGTCCAAGGGCTCTCGGGTGTAGGTCGATAATTGCAGATCCAAGATCAGAAAAAATGCAGAAAGAGCTAAATTTAAAAGTAAAATTTAGAGAGAGTTTTAGACCATTTGCACCGTCAGTTTTGGCCGAAGATGTTTTAAAATGGTTCGATCTAGATTGTGAGAGTCCTTATATGCTTTTGGTAGCAGAGGTACAAAAAGAAATTCAAATTAAAATGAGTGAAAAAGATAGTAAGTTATTTGGAATAGAAAAGTTAAATATAAAAAGATCATCTATTCCAGCCGTAACCCATATAGATTATTCTGCAAGAATACAAACTGTACATAGTAATACAAATAAAAAATATTACGATCTTATAAAAAAATTTAAAGAATTAACAGGATGCCCTATTCTCGTTAACACCTCGTTCAATGTAAGAGGTGAGCCAATAGTGTGTAGTATTAAAGATGCATTTAATTGTTTTATGGGAACAAATCTTGATATTTTAGTATGTGAAAATTTTCTTTTGTACAAAGAAAAACAAGATCAAAAACTATTGAAAGATTATAAAAACAAATTCCAACTAGATTAATTAATATAAATAATTAATTCATCTAGTATAGGTCTTAAGAATAGTTTTTTGTAATTAATAAAATCAAGATGTATCTGATCCCTATTCCAAATATCTTTATATTTAAATTCTTTATTATTTAACAAAATTTTACTAAAATTTATGTGTTTAACTAACGTATTATTTTTTGAAACTTTATCTACTGAGGATGAAACATTATAAGAGTAAGATTTTTCAAAATGTTTTTTATGAGGGAATGTTACTAAAAACACTTTCTTAATATTTTTTTTTTGTTTAATTTTTTTTAAATATTCATTTAATGATTTCTCAAAATATTGAATTTGTGCACTTTGAGGATTAATAAGATATTTTTCTAATTCCCCGTAGTAACATTTAACTCTTTTATTTTTTTTAATTAATCTTATTAACTTATATTTTATCTTAAAATTAATTAACTTAAATGTCTTAACGGTATCAGAGTAATCACTTAAAGATATTTGAGATAAACTATATATCTTTGAGTAATTAAAAATACTTCTATTGCTATAATAAGACTCTGGCTCAACTGCAAGTAAAGATGAGTTTTGAAAAATTTTTTTATGTTTATATCTACAGTTTTCGTCACCTATATCTGTTTGATCAATATAAGAAATCAATATATCTGGAAATATCCCAAAATCCTTTTCTAGAATGTCTAATTGTATACTCATCAAACTTGGAGAGTAAGATGCTATTCCAGAGTTAACAAAGTGAATATTTTTTAAAGGTTTAGTATTTTTTATTGCATTAACAGATATAAAATCTGGTTCTGCTGGATAGACCATCATTTCCATCCAAGAATCTCCTTGGAATAAAACAATTAAATTTTTTTTATTTTTTTTATTAAGTCTTGTAAATAATAGATCTTCTGTTTCAACGGTTTTAAAAGAATCTAAAATAGTAGAAGTATCTCTGATATGATGCAGTTTCTCTGAGTATTTTTTATGAAATTCTAGATTATTAATTGAATTGAATGAGTATTTAAACTCTTTATTTAAATTAATAAAAGTATAAAAAAAAACAGCTATGTAAATTAATATTATCGTAGAAAGTGTTGAAAAAATAACTAAAAAAAAGTTTTTCATTTTTTTATTACCTTACTTTTAAAACACTTTCTGGATCTAACTTTACACCAAACCAATTTAATCTTACATCAAGATGTGGCCCTGTGGATCTTCCTGTCTTACCTACAGTTCCTATAATTTCCCCTTGTTTTACTTTTTGCCCCACAGATACTTCTACGTCTTTTAGATGCATATAAAGAGTGCTTATACCGTGTCCATGGTCAAAAATGATAGTTCCACCAGTAAAATATAAGTCAGACTCAGCAAGTGTAACCACTCCTTCTAACATTGCTTTTATAGGAGTTCCTTCTGGTGCCGCAAAATCCAATCCATAATGAGGTCGTCTTGGTTTACCATTAAGTATTCTTTGACTTCCATATACTCCAGTTACAATAGATTTTTCTAAAGGGATGATAAATTTATTTTTGAAGAATATTAGTTCACTATCAATGCTTCTAGCTTTACCAATTAACTGATTATCTTTTCTAATTCTATCATACACCTCTTTTGGAGGAGTCACCTGCTTTTGTGGTAATCCATCAATTCTTTGAATATCATATTTTTTTTTGTAAACTTTTTTAATAATTGTCTTTAATTCTTTATTTTTTAAAATTTTTATTACTACATCATTTTTTCTATCTCTATCTATACCAAAAACAAAATATCCATTTTTAGAAACTCTTACCTTTTTATTATCTATTTCAATTTTAGAATTTGGACTAGTTTTACCAATTATGAATGAACCTTGCTTAAAACTTCCTTTAAATTCAACAGCATGTAGTAATTTATAGTTGTAGAAAAGAATTAAAAAAAAAACAAGAAACCTCATTTTGCTGTCCAACCTCCATCTATAATTATAGAGCTACCGGTTATCATTGATGAAGCATCAGAAGCTAAAAAAACTATAGAAGTAGCAACATCACTTACTGTGACTACTTTTTTCATGGGAGTACTTTCTTTTACATAGCTATTATAAATTTTATCTAAAAAATATTTTTTTGTTCTGGGTGTTAAAACAATGTTGGGACAAACACTATTTACTCTTATGTTATGTTTTGCTAAATCTAAAGCCATACCTCTAGTCAAACCTTCGACACCAAATTTTGTCATACTATAAACAGTTCTATTTAGACCTGCTACAATTCCAAAAATTGAGGAAATATTAATAATAGAACCGCTCTTTTTATTGAGTTTAATTATTTTATTTGCACAGAGTTGAGCTATGTTAAATACTGATTTTGTGTTTACATCTAGAATAGTTTCTAAAGAATTTTTTTTAACTTTTAAAAAAGGTTCAGGGATATTTGTTCCAGCATTATTTACTAAAATATCTAAAGTTTTTAGATTTGAGATAAATAATTTAATTTTATTGTAATTATTTACGTCACAATTAAAAGAAATATATTTTACTTTTAATTTTTTGATTATTTTACCAAGACTATTTAATTCAATTTGATTTCTTCCAACTGCAATAATATTTGCCCCTGCTTGAGCTAAAGCTATTGCAGTGCCTCTACCAATGCCTTTTGTTGCGCCAGTTACCAACGCAGTTTTGCCCTTTAAATTTATTTCCTTTAAAAAAATACCCATTATCGTGCTGTCCAACCTCCATCTATTATTAGATTTGATCCAGTTATCTGCGAAGCTTCATTCGTAGTTAAATAGTAAACTAGAGAAGAAACATCATTTTTTTTTATAAAATTCATAGATGGATGTTTTTCCTTTAATAAATCATTACTGATTTTTTTAAAACTCTTACCTTTTTTTTTTGCAATTTCATTAATTTGTTTTTTTACTAATTCAGTATCTACAAACCCTGGGCCTATAGAGTTACAAGTAATATTTTCTTTAGCAGTTTCTAATGCTACTACTTTAGTTAAACCTACCAATCCATGTTTAGAAGATACATATCCAGATTTAAACTGTGAAGCTACTGCGCCATGTACTGAAGAAATATTTATAATTCTACCCCATTTATTTTTTCTCATAATTGGTAAAACCTCTTTAATCATTTTAAAAGGTGTGCTTAAGTTAATATTAATTATATTTTCCCATATTTTATCTGAAAATTTGCATATAGGCGCAACATGCTGAAGGCCAGCACAATTAACCAAAATATCAACTTTTCCAAATTTTTTTCTACTAAGATTAACAAAATGTTTTATATTTTTTTTTTTAATTAAATCTAAGTTTAAAATTAAACTTTTCTTTGTATTGAATTTTTTTTCAAGTCTAATTAAATTTGATTTCTTAATTAATCCTACTATGGCAACATTAAAATTTTTTCTGTAAAAAAAATAAGCTATATCTAAACCTATGCCACTAGTACCACCTGTTATAATTATTGTTTTCATTACTGAGCTATCCAACCTCCATCAACAATAAGAGATGTTCCTGTTATCATTGCAGAAGAATCTGCAGCTAAAAATGTTACGGCTGTAGCTACATCACTTTCTGTAGCTATTCTCCCTAAAGGTATATTTCTTAACATTTTATTTTTAAATTTTTTATCTTTAAAAAATTTTTTAACCATTGGTGTTTCAACAAAAGTAGGGCAAACGGTATTAACTCTAATATTATACTTTGCAAGTTCATATGCCATTCCCCTTGCTAAACCTTCAACTCCAAATTTATTCATATTATAAACATTTCTTCCTTCACAACCAACTTTTCCAAGTTGTGACGACATATGAATTATCGATCCACCAATTTTTTTTCTATTTTTAAGCTTAATCATTTTTTGAGTACACAGCTGAGCAATATTGAATACTGCTTTCATATTTAAATTAGTCAAATATTCCATATTCTCTTTTTTTACTTTTGTGAAATGTTCAGGCCTATTAGTTCCTGCATTATTAACTAAAATATCTAAATTATTTATTTTACTTAAAATTATTTTGAAATCTTCTATGTTAGTAACATCACAAACAAATGATTTACTCGAACCCTTTGTCTTTTTTATAATTTTATTAACCTTTGTTAAATCACTTCTTGTTCTACTAATAATAATAACTTTAGCGCCTGCTTCTGCTAAAGCTATAGCGCATGCCTTTCCTAATCCCTTACCAGCTCCTGTAACAAGTGCTGTTTTTCCTTTAAGATTTATTTTTTTAAACATTAGATGAATATTTTAACATCTGCATAAATTAATTCTATTGCTACAATAAAAATTGCAATTAAACCAACCCAAGCGATCCATTTATAAGTTTTTATCCATTTAGCAATTAAATTTGCCATAAATGCCATTAAGGCTATTGATAGTGCTAATCCAAATATCAAAAGAAAATAATGCCCTTTTGCTGCGCCTGCAACACTAATTACGTTATCCAAGCTCATAGTAACATCTGCCAACATTACTGTCATTATTGCTTTAAATAGAGAAGATTTATCAACTTTTATTTTTTCTTGTTTTGCCTGTTCTTTAATTACATCTACATATAGTTTGTAAACAATATATAAAAGCAGTAAACCACCTATCAGTCTTAAGCCATTAATTTGTAACAAGTAAGAGGCTATTAAAGTAAATATAATTCTTAAAACTACTGCTGCCCCAATTCCCCAAAATATAATCTTTTTTCTTTTTTCTGCTTCAAACTGTGAAGCTACCATTCCAATTATTACCGCATTATCTCCAGCTAGTACTAGATCAATAAAAATTATTTGTAATAGAATTAGCAACTCTTCATTCATTATTTTTGACCTTTTAAAATAAAATCTGCAGCTTTTTCAGCTATCATTATCGTGGGTGCATTGGTATTACCAGAGGTAATATTCGGCATAATAGAAGCATCCACAACCCTTAAATTTTCTAACCCACGCACATATAATTTATCATTTACAACAGCCATATCATCGATACCCATTTTACAAGTTCCTACAGGATGAAAAATTGTTTGAGTAAAATTACTACCAGCTTTAACCAGTTCTTCATTATCTTGTATTTGAATACCAGGTCTAAATTCTTCAGGTTGGTATTTTTTGAATGTTTCAGTTTCTAACATTATTTTTCTTATAAGTTTTAGACCTTTAGCTGCAACATTTCTATCATCTTCAGTAGACAGATAGTTCATTTTTATTTTAGGGTTAATTCTAATATCGTCACTTGTTATATTAATTTCACCTCTACTAGTAGGTCTTACATTTGCTACCGTTGGCGTAATACCGTGAAAATCATGTAATTTAGAAGCTCCAAGAATATCTGTACTAATAGGTTGAACATGAAACTGAAGATTTGGCGTAGCTCTAGAAGAGTCACTTTTTGCAAATCCACAAACTTGACTAGCGCCGATTGTCATGGGGCCACTTTGTTTAAAAACATATTCTAAACCGATTAAAAAATTACCAAAAATGCTATTAATTTTTTTATTTAAAGATTTTAAATGTTTTACTTTATAAACTGGTCTAAACATTAAATGATCTTGTAAATTTTTACCGACACCTTTTAATTCATGGATAAGTTCAATTCCATGTTTTTTTAATTTACTTGAATCGCCTATACCAGATACCTGCAATAAATGGGGTGAGCCAATAGCCCCTGCACAGACTAATACTTCCCTATTAGCTTTTACAGAGGTCAAATCATTATTAATATAATAATTAACTCCTATAGCTTTTTTAGATTCAAAATTTATTTTTTGTACTTGAGCATTAGTTATTATTTTTAAATTTGATCTATTTTTAACAGGATTTAAATACCCTTTAGCAGCACTACATCTTAATCTAATTCCTTTATAACTTGTGGTAAATTGAAAAAAACCACATCCAAAATTATCACCAGTATTAAAATCATTTGTTTTAGGTATACCCACTTCTTCAGCTGCATTTTGAAATTCATCTAATATCTTTAATTTAATTCTTCCATTAGCAACAGTAATTGGTCCTTTATCGTTATGAAACTCTCCTTTTCCTAATTCATTATTTTCTGATTTTAAAAAATACGGTAATACATCACTCCATCCCCAATCTCGGTTTCCTTGCTGCCTCCAATTATCATAATCGTTGCTTTGCCCCCTTATCCAAAGTAATCCATTAATAGAAGAGCTACCACCAAGAGTTTTTCCCCTTGGATATCTAATAGATCTATTATTCATCGTTTCATCTTTTTCTGTGTGAAAACACCAATCTACTTTTGGATTGTGCATAGTTTTATAATATCCGACTGGAATATGTATCCACGGATAAGTATCTTTTCCTCCTGCCTCAATTAATAAAACTTTATTTTTTGGATCCGAAGTAAGTCTATTTGCTAGGACACATCCAGCTGAACCTGCTCCTATTATAATGTAATCAAATTCTTCCATAGTTAAAAAAAGTTTATAAGTTAGAAACACCCTAATTTCCAATTCTTCTGGTGCAACCTGTGGTTACATCTCTTTAATTTGACTTATTATAATATTTTAAGTTTAATGTCCGGAATTAACAAACAAAACGGGGGAAAAATGAGAAAATTATTAACTGTTGTTTTAAGTTTAGTTGCATTTATTGGTTTTTCAATATCTACAGCAAACGCTAAAACACTGAAATGCCAAACAGTTATCAGTGCAAAAGCTGACGAAGTAAAAATGTTAAAAGACTTCGGAAAAGATGTGTCTGATTTAACAAATGGTTCACTT
>MDTB01033137.1_pt1 | contig 26337 bp, 21 predicted proteins | sample 811161 | NCBI WGS metagenome assembly MDTB01 (sample SAMN05326650, study PRJNA326480) | marine metagenome | isolation source: seawater | place: Mediterranean Sea | collected 2009 | reverse complement strand
CTTAGTTTATATATTAATAAAACTAAGTCTTTTATTGATGATTACGATATTAATAAATTACTCAAAATTCGCAATTAGTTCTGAAAATGTAATTCGAAGAATTGTATATACAGGCATTGCAATAATCATCCACATTATTCCTCCAATAAATCCTGCTCCCATAGCAATGAAGAATATTTCTAACGGATGTGCTTTAAATGCTCTTGAAAATATAGTCGGTTGTATAATAAAGTTATCAAATGTTTGTACTGAGCCAAATAGGATGAAACTTTTTATTATTAATGGTAAAATTAAGTCTATCATATTTTGATCTATATAAAATGTCCCAACCATTGTTACAGTAAAAATAAGTCCTATTAATGGGCCAAAATAAGGAATAATATTTATAACAGCGGCAAATAAGGCTAGTGTCCAAGGATTAGGTAGTTTTAATATCATCATACCAATACCAAATAATATAAACAAGATACTTGTTTGAATAAATAATCCTGCACAATATCTTCTTATAAAGTAAATAATCATATTGATTTTTTGTTTTGATTTTGGCAAGAAATATCCAAGACTTTTAGTTGCATAATCTTTTAATAATGCTTTGTCTCTAATTAGAAAAAAAGATATAAATAAAATAGAAAATACTGCCATGAAAATATTTCCAAGTATACCAATCATGGATTGAAAAACACCACCTATTGATGTAACATCTAACATGTTCATTATATCCTTTAGATTGAGTTCTAAATCCATATTAATGGATGTAAATTTTTTATTTATTTCTAACGATAATATGTTTAAAAAATTTTGAACTTCGGTTAGTTGTATAGAACTTAAAATTTGTACTTCTTCAATAACAATAGGGGATAGTATATATCCAATTAACAATCCATTTGTTGAAATTATTAGTAAACAAATGATTGCAGCAATTGTTTTATTAAGTTGCCGTTTAAATAATTTCATTTTACATAAAAAATTATTTAATGGATTAATTGTTATGGATAAAACTATTGCAATAAAAAAATATATGATTAATAATTGTATTTGTGTTATTAAAAAAAACATTAGTCCAATTACTGCAATAGCGATAATATTTTGAATAGAATTTTTCATTTGATTGTATTTTGATCCATTACGTAGCCAATAATATTTGCACCCATTTGTAATGCTTTTATTCTTATGTCTTGAGGGTTATTATGAACAGATTGATCTTCCCATCCATCACCTAAGTCAGATTCATATGAGTAAAAGCAGACTATTTTATTTTCATGTATAATTGCTAATCCTTGAGGAGCCTTATTGTCATGTTCATGAATTTTTGGTAATCCATTTTGGAATTTGTAAATATTGTTGTAGATATTATGATTATATGGAATTTCAATAAAATCACTTTCTGGAAACACTTTTTTCATTTCTGTTCTTATAAACTTATTCATGCCATAATTATCATCTATATGTAAGAAACCCCCACCAGTTAGATATTTTTTTAAATTTTCTATATCCATATCGCTAAAAGAAACATTTCCATGACCAGTCATATAAACATAAGGGTATTCAAATATTTTATTACTGGATGGCTCAATAATATCATAATTCTCATCAATATTCATATTTAAGTTTTTATTACAGAAAATTGCTAAATTTTTTAATGAACTTGGATTTGCATACCAGTCTCCACCTCCAGAATATTTTAGTGTAGCAAATTGATAACTGCTTTGTGAAAAACTTAAAATGGAAATTGAGATGAAAAAACAAAATATGTTACGCATATATTTTAACTAAGTATTCAAATTTACACATTATAATAATAAATTCATCATATGGCATGCAACAATACCAGCTGTTTCAGTTCTTAATCTTTGATTGCTTAATTTGACTGCTTGTATATTAAACTTTTCACTTAAAATTATTTCTTCCTCAGTAAAATCACCTTCAGGGCCAATCATAACAGTAAGTGAATTATTTTTTTTTTGATCTTTTATATGTTCTTTTAAATCTATTTTTGATTTTTTATGGCAATGTGCAATGCATGTGTTTTTTGAATTTTTAGATATAAAATCTTTATAAAAAGTAATATTATTGATTTTAGGTAGTTTGGGATTTAAAGATTGTTTTAAAGAAGATATTAATATTTTTTGTACCCTTTGTAAGTTAAGTTTTGTTCTTTCAGAATTAGAGCAAATTAATGGAGTTACTTCATCTATTCCAAGCTCAGTTACTTTTTCTAAAAACCATTCAAATCTTGATCTATTCTTTGTTAATGAAATAGCAATATGAGTGGTTATTTTTCTTTTATTGGAATACAACTCCTTAAGTTGACCTATTTGAACTTTATTATTGTTTATATTCATTATGTGAGTACTAAAGATGGTACCTTTTCCGTCGGTTATAAAAATTTCATCATTAATTTTTTTACGTAAAACAATTATGCAATGAGTGCTTTCCTCTTTAGAAAGATGATTGTCTTTTGTTAAATTTTCTAAATAAAATAGTTGCATAGTAATTCTATTTAATTTTTTAGAATTGAATAGGACCACCTTTTGATATCAATGCAAGTTGTTCTTTGTTTATGTTAGCATTATCATTAGTAGATTCAGAAATATTAAAAAAATTAGCTTGGAATAATTTAGCTAATGTTTTAGCTTTTTCTTGATATGATTGAGTATTATTCCAGGTGTTTATGGGGTGCAGTATTTTTGAAGGTACATTTATGCAGGTTTCAGGCATATAAAGTCCAAAAATTTCGTGTTGAATGTATTTTATATCATTTAGTTTATTATTCATTGCAGCATTGATCATTGCTCTAGTATAATTTAATTTGATACGTTTACCTATGCCATATTCGCCACCAGACCATCCTGTATTTATTAACCAAACATTGACATTCTCATTTTCTATTTTTTCACCTAACATTTGAGCATACATTGTTGGATGAAGAGGCATAAATGGGGCTCCAAAACAAGCAGAAAATGTAGCTTGAGGCTCAACAATACCATCCTCAGTTCCTGCAATTTTAGAAGTGTAACCAGAAATAAAATGATACATTGCTTGTTGTTTTGTTAATTTAGATATGGGCGGAAGTACTCCAAATGCATCTGCAGTAAGAAAAAATATATTTTTAGGAGATGGTCCAATTGATGGTCTAGCAATATTTTCGATGTGATTTATCGGGTAGCTTACCCTTGTGTTTTCAGTTTTTGAGCAGTTTGAAAAGTCGATTTCATTATTTTTATCAAAACATATATTTTCTAAAAGCGCACCTTTTTTAATGGCTTTGAAAATATCTGGTTCAGAGTCAGCTGAAAGATTAATACACTTTGCATAGCATCCACCTTCAAAATTAAATATCGAATTATTAGACCAACCATGTTCATCATCACCAATTAATTTTCTATCAGGATCTGCAGATAGGGTAGTTTTTCCAGTACCTGAAAGACCAAAGAATAATGAAGTGTCATTATTTACACCAATATTTGCTGAGCAGTGCATTGATAGTACTTTTTCTTGTTGAGGAAGTGTATAATTAAGTACAGAGAAAATTCCCTTTTTAATTTCACCAGTATATCCAGATCCGCCAATTAAAATCACTTTTTCTTTAAAATTAATAATTGAAAAATTTTCCTGCCTGACCCCATATTGAGATGGGTTATTTGCTTTGAATCCTGGAGCACATAAAATTGTCCAATTATGTTTAAATTTTATTAACTCTTTTTTAGATGGTCTAAGAAACATATTGTATCCAAATAAATTAGACCATGGATATTCTGTAATTAAACAAATATTAAGTTGGAATTTTTCTTCGGCACATGCATATGCTCTTCTTCCAAAAGTATTTTTATTAGTTAAGTATTTAATTAAATCATTTTTTAATTTATTATAGTTTGTTTCTTCACATATTTGATTAATATCTCCCCAGTCAACATTTTTTGATGTCTCGCGATCTTTTACAATAAATCTATCTTTAGGTGATCTCCCGGTAAATGCACCAGTATCAATTGCTAGTGCACCATTTTTACATAATTTACCCATATTCATAGATATGGTTTTATTAACAAGTTCTTCAGAAGATAAGTCCCATGTTATATTTTTATTATTGGTAATAAAATTATTAATATCAACCGGTAAATTTTTTCCAATCGTATTCATCTTAAAATTTTTATTTTGAATAAAAAATTATTTGAATTTAATTTGGTTGTAATTTTCTAAGTCAGTTATGAAGTCTTTGGAATAAAGAAAAAAATCATCTTTAGTTTCTTTAGAGTCAAAAACTTGTTGAATAGACAGCATTTGATTTGTATCAAAACATAATCTTTGTAAATAAGTTTTAATAATATTTAATTTTTTGTTGTCATCAGATTGTTTATTCATTTGATTAATAATTATTTCTATCCTTTCTTGGTCCATAATAAAGTTGCAATCATTTGCATTGGAAATAGATGGGTATAACATTAATGCAGTAAAAACTAGAAGTATTTTTTTCATCTTATAAATTTTAGATAAAACTAATTTATGTATTTATTTTATTTAGTTGTCAAATAAAATTATTATTTTTTTAAAAATTATGAAAACAGTTTTATTATTAGGGCTTGGTAGATCGACACATACTTTAGTTAAGTATTTAGCTGTCAATTCCAAAAGACTTAATATAAATCTAGTTTTAGCAGATTATAATCATAATAATTTCATACAATCTTTTATTCACCAAGATTTATGTTCATTTATAAATCTTGACATTAATAATCATCTTTTAAGAAAAAAATATATTGCAAAATCAGATCTAATTATTTCTATGCTACCCCCAAAGTTTCATTATATAGTAGCAAAAGATTGTATAGAATTTAAAAAAAATTTAATTACGGCATCATATGTTTCTGATGATATTGCGAAATTAGATGAAGAGGCAAAAAAAGCGGACATTCTCATTTTGAATGAAATTGGTCTTGATCCAGGTATTGACCATATATCCGCCATGGATATGATAGATAAATTAAATGAAAAAGGTGCCCGTATTACTGTATTCAAGTCATTCTGTGGAGGACTAATAGCTCCTCAATCTGATAATAATCCTTGGAATTATAAATTCACTTGGAACCCAAAAAATGTTATTCTTGCAGGAAATGCTGGGGCATCATATCTTAAAAATGGCTCTATAAAGACCTTTGATTATAATCAGGTTTTTTCAAATTTAGAAAAAGTTAGTATTCCTAATCATGGTTTGTTTGAATCATATGCTAATCGTGATTCATTACATTATCAAAAGAAATATAATCTATCTGATGCTAAGACTATTGTTAGAGGAACCTTAAGAAAAGTTGGTTTTGCAAAAGCTTGGGATGTATTTGTGAATCTAGGAATGACATCAGAGTCGATAAATAATAAACTGATCGATGAAAAAGTTTTTAATTCATATATAGAAGGTTTAAACGATTCTGATATTAAATCTAAAATGGATTACTTGGACTTATTTAATACAAAATATTATAACAAAAAGTATTCTCCTTTTGAGCATCTATTAAATGCTTTACAAGATAAATGGGCATTAGAAACAGACGATGTTGATATGATAGTTATGCAGCATAAGTTTGAGTATTTAATTAATAATAAATCACAAAGTTTAATGCTTTCAATGGTTGTTAAAGGTGATGATAGTTATCATACAGCTATGGCAAAAACAGTTGGTTTACCAGTTTTCTTTGCTTGTGAATTGATTTTGCAAAATAAAATCAATTTAAAAGGAGTTAGAATACCAATTTATAAAGATATTTACAAGCCTATTCTTGAGAAATTATCTAGAGAAGGTATTGATTTTATAGAGAGCTAAGAGCTAGTTGTTTAGTTAGTATTTGGTAAAAAAGAATAATTTTTAGCGTAGTTCATCATCTGATTTGTAAAGTCTTCTGGATACGAAATTGACACGTCAATTATTTCATTGTTTTTATTTTTAATAAGTGAGTACTTAGGGTTTATAAAACCACCATATGGTGCGCTATTAAATTGTTTAGATCTTGCTAGAACCTCTTTATGAATATCTAAATCTACTTTTACACCATAATTTTCAACTAATGCTTTTCCAGCATTAAAATCTCCTTCAGATGTAATTCTTTGAATTTCTCTTAAAAGTTGACCAAAAATATTTTGTAGTTTTTCATAATCATTAATTACAAAGAAAGTTTTTGTGTGAGCAAGTGTGTCGCCAGATTTTTTACATATAGTTGGAGTCTGTTGTACATGTTTCTTAATTACATTGTCTTTTAATCCTTTTTTGTATGCCCAGGATGCTACTAGTTGTCTGTTTCTCATATGGTCTTGTTCAATGTTTTTACCAATATCAATCCTTCTCAATTGTAACATTAATCCATTTCTAATGTATGAATCATAGTCAGCCATTCCACATTCTAATGTATCCATCAATCCAATCTCTACTAATTTTGGATTCATCATATAATATAAAGCAACTAAATCTGCTCTTGCTTCTTCAAGAGTTGACTTGTAATTTTTTAGAGTTTCTTTAGGGTCTCCTATACCCTCATTAATTTGACCTGACGCATGTCCTACGACCTCATGAAGAAGTGTACCTAGTTTATCTGCAACTTCCCCATGCTTTCTTGTTCTTTCAACTTCATCTTTGGAAAAACAAAATTCTTCTAAAAATCCAGAACCTGTTGATGATTTATCATATGCATCAATAATATTAGCTAGACTTACTGACTTTGATCCTTTTTCTTTTCTAATCCAAGTATTATTAGGTAAATTAACTCCAATAGGAGTTGATGGAGATGCATCGCCTGATTCCATCGCTACATTAATAACTTTATAGCTTACACCAACTACATTCTCTTTTTTATGTTCTTCCATTATACTTGAGTTGTCTTCAAACCACTGTACATATTCATTAATCACTTCTGTTGTTTTTGAAGCTTCCATATCTTTAATTTGTACTATCGACTCATATGCTCCTTTTCTGCCTGCAGCATCGCCATAAACTTCAACAAAACCATTAATCCAGTCAATATCTGTTTTTGTATTTAGCCACTGAACACAGTAGTCGTCCCATTTATAAATATCTCCTGTTGTATAATAATCAATTAATAAGTCGTATGATTTTACTTGTTCCTCATTTTCCGCTACAGTTTTTGCTTTTTCAATCCAATATATCATTTTCTCTAATGCATCACCATACATTCCTCCAACTCTGTATGTATTTTCAAATAAATTCCCATCAGAATCTTTATCTAGTTTAGAATTTAAACCAAACTCAGGTTGTTTAAAGTAAGGAGTTGTTTGTTCGGATTTATTCTTTGTATAAAACAATTCAGCTTCTTGTGCTGTTATTGTTGATTCATAATAATTATTTGCTGAATTTAGAATGATGTCACCGTCTTTACTTACTCTTTTACTTTCATAACTTTTATCAAATATAATCTTGTCAATGAATCTTGCTAAATCCATTTTATCTTCATTTTTTAAAATTGGGAAAGCAAATTCTTGAGATGATTCTGTTTTAGTAATTAACTCATTAATAAAATATTCAGAACTAAATTCAGGTTGAAGTTTTGCACTTGAATAATGGTGATGGATTCCCCCTGAAAACCACATTCTTTTTGTATAAGTCATAAAATTTTCAAACTCCTCAGTATTTCTATCTCCAGTGTAGTTTGCTACAATTGTCTCCAATGTTCTACGGACTCTTAAATTGTGTTTATAGTTTTGATCAAATATAATATCTCTACCACTCAATGAAGCTTCTGATAGATAGTATATTAATTTTTTTTGTCTTAAATCTAGATTTTTAAATCCAGGGACTTTATATCTTATTAGTTTAAGATCAGCGAATTGTTCAGTTAAATATTTAAAGTCTGTATCACTTTTGATGTCGTCATTACTGTTGCATGAGATAATAAATGATAAAACAATCAGTAGTTTAATAAAATAAGTTATTTTCAAAATTGGATTTTTTTTTTTTAATAATTTACAGAATCAGTTTCTTTGGTCTTTGACCAATCACATGTACTTCCAGATTTTCCATCTGTTGAGTATGATCCATATTTTTTATCACACTTGTTATAATTTTTATTGCCAGCACATTGTCCTATCCAATTACCAATTAATAAGCCTAATGCAAGAAATGATACACATAATGCTATAACAGCATAACAGTTTTTTGAGCAATTTTTTTGTTCGGTGTTCATTATGTTAAATGATATGATTTAAGATGATAAATATAATCATTTAATAAACAACTTAAGATTGTTTAATATGAAAATTAATATTTCTTTCTTTTAGGTACTTAATAATGTAATTATAGCAATTTTCACTAGTACTTAATAACTCTGGGGGATAGACACCTTTTTTATTAAATAACTTATTGATTATTAAGTTAGCTCCTGCTGTACAAGTGTATCCAGTAGTTCGTGCCATAGAAGAAATTTGAGTTTTTTTGTCAAACTCATCATATAAGTCAATTTGAACATATTTCTTACTATTTTTCATAATAATTCGCATAACAGTAAATTCTTCTTCACCTTCTTCAAGTTTCCAGTCTTTTTTAAGTATGTCTGCAATTATGTCAATAGGTTTAAAATTTAGATCGTGAAGAGTTGTTGTTTCTGTGCTAAACAAACCTATGTCTTTTAATAGTTGTATGTTTTTTGCATGACCAGGATAACGAAGAGTTTTTTCCTTCATATATGGAACATGAGACATAGTTTTAAGCAAGGTTCTTAGACCATCAGTATTAAATGCTTCTAAATCTTCATTAGTATCAAATTGAATTATTTCTAGTTCTGTTAGTGGGTCTTTAGTAATTATTTTATGATTTTCAAATAATCTTGCAGGTCGAGTATACTCTTCAACTACATCAATGGGAGAGAAAGGTGCTTTGTATTGAAAGGGTAGTGTTTTTTTCTTTGGTAATCCACCAACGTAACACTCATAGGAATCAATTTTCATTAATTCATTGTAATGTCCAAATATTACATTTCCCAGTCCTGGAGCTACTCCCAAGTCAACTAAAACACTAACATTATTTTTTATCGCTAATTCATTTAGAGTTAGTGGATCTTCAGGAGAAAATGAAATATCTACAACGTTCTTTTTACACTCAATTATAGTTTGCAGTGTTTTATAACCCATAAATCCAGGTACAGCAGATATAATTAAATTATATGGTTGTAATGTGTTTTTTAATGTCACAGTAGACGAAATATCAACAAGAATGGTTTTGATATTTGTTCTTTTTTTGAGATTTTTTAAAGTTAATTCATCAATATCTGCAACAGTTACAGAGTAATTTTTTGATAAATCAAAAGCAATCGCACTTCCTACTTTTCCACCTCCTAAAACAAGTATCTTGATCATGAGTTTGGTTGTAAAATAATATTTTTTTGTACAAACTTAAAACTATAAAACATTATTAATGAATAAACAATATTTCCAGTTAACGTATTTAAAAAAAATGGAATTGCTAAGGTGTAGCATTCTAACAAGCCAATAATTGTTTTAGGATAAAATGATGAAGTTAAAAAAACCGCAAAATTAGTTATGATAAAAAATAATATACTTGCAATGAGGGACATATTAATCACTCTAAAAAAAGTTTGTTTTTTAGACAATATAAAACCTAGAGATACGATAATTATAAAACTTAAATATACAGACAGAACGGGTTGGTATCCTAATAAAAAATCTGATATTAAAAGAATTGTTGTTGGTAGTATAAATGCTAAACGCTTATCGTACAAAAATGTTCCAGAAAATAAAGCAATTGCTCCAATTGCTGTCATATTAGGAGGGTGAGGAATGATTCTAGTTAATACTCCTAATAATATAAAAAAAATGATTAGTAAATTATTTTTGTGCGTCATGAATTTTTTATTTAGTCAAAAATATAAAAAATATCCAATTGAAAATGTTTAGTTAGCTTAAATGATTTAGAAATTAATGTAAAAAGATATATTAATTATTGCTAACTTATTTATTTGTTCATTAGATAAGAATATTATTCATTATATTTATGATATCATTACTTTGTTTAAAATTTTTACTATGAAATATTTTTTTACTTTTTTTAGTATAATATTTTTTAATATTCATTTATTTGCTCAAGATAACGATATTGAAGGCTGTATGGATGTTGCAGCATTGAATTACAACGATAATAATAATATATCAAACCCTGATTTATGTGATTACCCAACAGATTGCTCTGATAATCAGCAATTAACTATGATTGATGTTTCTATAGGAAATTGGTCTAGTGAAATTACATGGGATATTATGAACATGGATGGTGATATAATTGCAAATAGTCCACCCTTAAATACTTTTTATGAAGATTATCAAATATATACAACATATGCTTGTATAAATGTTAATGAAACGTATTTTTTCAACTCATATGACTCATATGGTGATGGATGGAATGATAATGGGTCATTTCAGTTAAGTATTTGCAATGGAGGAGTGATTGTTGCTAATAATATTAATATTCCTGACTACGGTATCGTTGAAGAGTTTACTATTTCATCTGAAAATTGTGATTTATATGGTTGTATGGATGATACTGCATGTAACTATGACGGAATGGCTCTTTTCCCTTCAGCTTGTATTTATCCACCAATCTACTATGATTGTACAGGAAATTGTATAAATGACATCAATGGGGATGGTATATGTGATGAATTAGATGTCTTTGGTTGTACAGATGAACAGGTTATTAATTTTGATGAATTTGCAACTTTTGATGATGGCTCTTGTCTTTATGATTTAAATTGTAATGGCAACGAGATTCAAATCGACATCATAATTTCCACAGATTCCTATCCATATGAAACTTCATTTACTTTAAATGATAATGAAGGAGTTGTATGGGCATCTGAAGATGAAATTTTTACTATTGATTATAGTGCATATCCTTTTCAGTATTGTTTACCAATTGATGGTTGTTATATTTTTACACTATATGATAGTTATGGGGATGGTATTTTTTCTGGAGGTGGCGTTCAAGTCTATTATGAAGAAAATTTAGTTCTTGATAATCCAAATTTTCAATATAATAGCTCTATTACCATGAATTGCCCTCCTGGTTATGATTGTAACACTGCTATAGATATAGACTTAGGTTCTTATCAAACAGGGAATAACGATTATTGGTATATTTTTACTGCTGACTTAAATGGGCAGTATGATATAAATACTTGTGAGTCTAATTGCAACACAGTGATTTATATTTATGATTACTGTACAGGATTAGTTGTTTCTGATTATAATGATGGAACTGTTTATTATAATGATGACTTATGTGGGTTACAGTCGCAAGTATTTCCACTTATGGAAGAAGGCAATAGTTATTATATTAGAATTAAAGGAGATTGTGAAAATATTGATTGGGAACTAAATTATATAGGTCCTGTTCAGGGTTGTACAGATAATACTGCATGCAACTTTAATCCTATTGCTGAATCTGATGATGGTTCTTGTATATATCCTGGAGATCCAGATTGTGTAAATGGGCCTGATCTTCTAGTTATGCCATTTGAATCTAGTATGTATTTACAAGCATATGAGAATGAGGATGGTTGCGCAATTGAAGAAGGTTGTCTTACAGGTTATGGGGATAGATCGATTATACGTTTTGATACATGGATTAAAAATGTTGGTAATGTAGATTATTTTATTGGATCTGTATCTGATAATGAGGAAACAAATCAGTTTGAATGGGATATGTGTCATAACCATTGGCATTATAAAGGTTATGCAGAATATGTTCTATTTGATTCTGATGGACAAATTATTCCTGTTGGATTTAAAAATGGCTTTTGTGTTATGGATTTAGAATGCAGTGGCGATGATGAACTAGGTGTTCCGGCAGGAAATTTTACATACGGTTGTAGTGTTATGGGTATTTCAGCTGGATGTGGAGATATTTATGGTTCAGGTCTTTCATGTCAATGGATTGACATTACAAATGTTCCAGATGGAGAATATACATTCGTAGTAAGAACTAACTGGGATCAAGATCCTGATGCTATGGGCAATATAGAATTAAGCTATGAGAATAATTGGGAACAAACTTGTATAGGTGTATTCACAAATACTGATGGAGTAAAAGATTTTTACATGGCCGTAGATATTGATGGAGATGGAATTGAAAATATTAATGATCCTGATATTGATGGAGATGGAATTATGAATGGTGTTGATGATGATTCAGATGGTGATGGAGTTATGGATGATGTTGATACTAACCCTTTTGGTCTTTCAGAATGCCCTGTTTATACAGATTGTAATGGAGAAGAATTTGGAAATGCTCAATATGATTGTAATGGAATTTGTGGTGGAGAATCACTTACTGGAGACATGAATTTAGATTTATTTTTAGATTCATATGATATGCAAAATTACGCATCCGAAATTATCGCAGATGATTGGAGTATAAATAGTTGTAATGATTTAGATTCTGATGGAGAATTAACTGTTTCTGATATTGCTCTTCTTGTTAATTGTGTGGAAAATTTTGATGATGTAAACAGAGATAATCAATCCGAACCATGTAGTTTTGGTCTAGAGGTTACAAATCCAAATGACACAGTAACTTTGAGTATCGGTGGTATAAATTTATTAGAACAATACGTTGATATTCATATTTTAAATCCTAATAATGAAGTGTTAGGTTATCAGTTTAATATTGGTAATATAACTATTTCATCTGTTGAAAATCTAGTTGATGATTACGACATGGAACCAAGCTTCTCAACAGACGGAATGATTATAGGAGTTTCTTATTTAGATTCTCTAATAATGAAGAACTATGATCCAGCTCCATTATGTAGAGTATATTTCTCAAGTATTGGTGAAAATACATGCATCGAAGACATTATAGATGTTGTAAATCAAGATTATGAAAATGTAATTGCAATTAACAATACTGAATCTTGTGTTCAAAGTATTAGTACAGCAAGTTACTTAGGAACTAGTTTTGCTATCTATCCTAATCCTGCAGAAGATTTATTAGCTATTAAGTTAATATCTCAAGATGCGAGTAATGTTGATATATCTATTAAAAGTCTTTTAGGTCAAACATTATTGAAGAAACAATTTGTTGACAATAATTTATATCAAGAAATAGATGTTTCAAATTTATCTAACGGAATATATTTTGTAGAATTGCAAATTGACAAAATGATATTTACTAAAAGAATTATTATTGAATAAAAGATTTATGTTATGAAAAAAATATTTTCAATTTTATTAATCACCTGTTATTTTTCAATTGGACAAAATATATGTCCGTTTTCATATGACGGTACTGATAGTAATGCAACTATTGCTGTCACTCAAGAAAACAATGCTAATTTTATGATTACTGACGGTTCCAGTACTATTTTACTTTCTGATATAGAATGTCCAATTGAAATAGGGGTCGTAGCAGTTTATGATATGACTGGTATTTACGAAGCATTATGTGTTGGTTCTACTTCTTGGGTGAATTCTGGTAATTTTGCTATTGCTGCATGGAGTGATGACTCAACTACACCTGAACTTGATGGAATGACAACTGGTTCTGAATTTGCTTTTGCTCTTTGTATAGAAGGGTGTGAGGATACATTCTATTCTTCTTCTGTATCTATTGCAAATATGAGTGGGGGAGATAATACATTTATTCCAAATGGCATGTATTTATTAGATTCTGTTGTTTTTAATTGTTCATCCTCTGTTATTGATGATTTATCACAATCATGCTCGTTTATTGATATTACCGAAAATAAAACTAATAAGTCAATTGTCAAGACAGTAGATTTGTTAGGAAGAGATTTTGATCCTAGTATAAATCCAGGTGTTTATTTGGAAATATATGATGATAAGTCCATTTCTAAAGTCTGTAGATTCTAGATCTGAGCTATTTGATCTGAAACATATTTTCCAGAAAATAACTTTTCTTTCACTTCCTTAAACGCATTGATTGTTTTATTCACATCATCTTCAGTATGAACTGCAGTAGGTATTAATCTTAGCATGATTACCCCTTTAGGGACAACGGGATATGTGACTATTGAGCAAAATATACCATAGTTTTCTCTTAAATCAACGGTGAGATTTGTTGCTTCACCAACTCCACCTGATAAAAAAACAGGTGTAACACAACTCTCTGTATCGCCTAAATTAAAACCATTTTCTTTTAACCCAGTTTGTAACTTTTTAGTAATACTCCATAGGCTATCTTTTAAGGACAAGTCATTTCGCATAACTTCTAGCCGTTTGAGTGCACCTATTACAAGAGGCATAGGTAGGGATTTTGCAAAAATTTGTGATCTTATGTTATATCTTAAATACTCGATTACATCATTATTCGAACTTATAAAAGCGCCAATACTAGAAAAACTTTTAGCAAAAGTTCCAAATACAATATCAATTTTATTCTGAACTCCTAAATATTCGCCTGTTCCAGTACCATTTTTACCCATAGTTCCAACACCATGTGCATCATCTACATATAATCGAAAGTTAAATTGATCTTTTAATGCACAAATTTCTTTTAACTTTCCTAAGTCGCCAGCCATACCAAAAACGCCCTCAGTAATTACTAAGATTCCACCACCAGTTTCAGTAGTGATTTTTTCAGCTCTTTCAAGTTGTGTTTTTAGTTTTTCAATATTATTATGAGGAAACTGGTATCTTTTACCTAAATGAAGCCTAACTCCGTCTAGAATACATGCATGACACTCAGAGTCATAAACAATTACATCCTGTCTATCAACTAATGCATCAATTGAAGAGTGCATGCCTTGATAGCCAAAATTTAATAAAATAGTGTCCTCTTTTTGCATGAAGCTAGAAAGATTTTTTTCAAGCTTTTCATGGTAAGATGTGTTTCCAGACATCATTCTTGAACCCATTGGAGTTCCCATTCCCCATTGTTTAGCTGATTCTTTATCAACTTTTCTTATTTCTGGGTGATTTGATAGTCCTAAATAATTATTAATGCTCCAACAAATAACTTTTTTGTTATTAAAAGTCATTGTACTTGCAATTTCACCCTCTAGTTTTGGGAATGTAAAGTAACCATGAGCATCTTTTGCGTGTTGACCAAGAGGACCTCGATTTTTTTTGATTTTTTCAAATAAATCCATGAGATATGTGCTGTTAATAAAGTGCAAAAATACGATTTTAATAATAATTGAGTTATTATTAATAATATTAAAAATATGTATACTATATTTGTAGTATGAAAATTTTTCCTTTTTTCATTTCGATTTTACTCTTATTTTCCTGTAGTCAGTATCGTGCTTATCAACAGGTTTTAAAAAGCACAGACCCTAATTTTCAATATACTCAGGCAGTATCTTATTTTAATAATGGTGATTATGCACGTTCATTGGAATTGTTTGAGAACCTTTTAACCATTTTTAAAGGCGATGAGCTTGCAGAGGATATTTACTACTATTATGTTTATGCTAATTTTAACATAAATGATTATATGTCTACAATTTATCATGCTGATAATTTTGTAACAAATTTTATATTATCTCCTAAAAAAGAAGAAATCGCGTATTTATCTGCATATTGTCATTACCTGGATACACCAAGATCTAGTCTTGATCAAAGTAACACTCAAAAAGCTTTAAATAAGTTAGAAATGTTTATTGTTAATTATCCAGAGAGTGATAGCCTGGAACGTGTAACTAGTTTAGTTTTAGATCTTAATAAAAAACTGGAAAAAAAGCATTTTGATAATGCTAGGTTATATTATGATACTGGAAAATATAAATCTGCTATTTTTGCAATTGATTTTTTTCTAAATGATTTTCCAGAAACTAATTATTTGGAAGAAATTAGTTTTACTCAATTACTGTCGTATTATGAGTTAGCTAAAAATAGTGTAGACGAAAAGAAGTTACAAAGAATAAAAGAAGCTATATTTGCATTTGATAATTTTATTATCGCATTTGCTGATGGAGTTTATTACGATGAAGCAAAAAATATTTATAAAAAATTAAAAGATATTGAAAATGGATTATAAAAAAACAAATGCTGCAAGAACTACAATTTCTAGAGATATGGAAGAATTATCTCAAAATTTTGGTGGTAATGTTTATGAATTAATTTCAGTTCTAAAAAAAAGAGCTAGTCAAATAGGCGTTGAAATTAAGGAGGAACTTATCAGTAAATTAGATGAATTTGCAACTCCTTCGGATACATTAGAAGAAGTTTTTGAGAATCAAGAACAGACTGAAATATCAAGATTTTATGAAAGATTACCTAAACCAACATTAATTGCTATTCATGAAATGATGGAGGATGAAATTTATATGAGGGAAGAGGTTAAAAAAGATGATGATATTCAATTAGATGACAGTGAACTGGCATTAGAAGATGAGGCAGAAGATGTTGATAATAAATCAAATTCGGATACTAAATAAGAATTTCATTATTTAACTTATTAATTATCTTTATAATTTAATTGGTCTTATGCAAAAAGATACTACACAATCATATTTTTTTGGAAAAAATATTTTGATTGGTATTTCTGGTAGTATTGCTGCCTACAAGGTGCCTGACTTAGTTAGATTATTTATTAAAAGTGGTGCAAATGTTAAGGTTGTTCTAACCAAAGATGCAATTAATTTTGTCACTCCAATAACTCTTTCTACAGTTTCAAAAAACGACGTTATTTATGATTTTGTAGACAAAAAATCTAAAAGTTGGAATAACCATGTTGAATTAGGTCTTTGGGCTGATGTTTTTTTAATTGCTCCAGCAACTGCAAATACATTAGCAAAGATGGCTTCTGGTATGTGCGATAATATTTTACTTGCAACATATCTTTCATCTAAATGTATTATGTTTTGTGCTCCAGCAATGGATAGAGATATGTATCTGCATGGATCTACTTTAAAAAATCTACAAATTTTAAAAAATAGAGGAGTTAATATAATAGATGCTGAGTCGGGTGAATTAGCTAGTGGTTTATACGGTCTTGGTAGAATGTGTGATATTGAAAATATTATTTTGATTATAGGCAACTACCTAAATAAGACATTGCCACTAAGTGGAAAGAAAGTGCTAATAACTGCAGGCCCAACATATGAAAAAATAGATCCTGTGAGATTTATTGGTAACTTTTCATCTGGTAAAATGGGTTGTGAATTAGCCTTAAGGGCAGCTATGTTAGGTGCAAATGTATGTTTAGTGATTGGACCTTCTTACCAAACAGTTAATCATCCATTAATTCGTCGGATTAATATTGAAAATGCTCAACAAATGTTTGATGCCTGTGAAGATGAATTTAACTTTTGTGATATTGCTATATTTTCAGCTGCTGTCTCTGATTTTAAACCAAAAAAAACTTACACTACTAAGATTAAGGAAAAACTAAAATTAGTTTCATTAGAATCTAGTATTGATGTTTTAAAAACTTTATCTATAAAAAAGAAAGGACAATTTATTGTAGGTTTTGCACTAGAAACCCATAATGAAACACAAAATGCATTTAAAAAAATGAAAGATAAAAATATGGATATGATTGTCTTGAACTCTCTTAACGATGCTGGAGCTGGTTTTGGTCATGAAACAAATAAAATTAAAATCATTGATTGTAAGCAAAATATTAATGACTTTCCATTAATGAGTAAAGAAGCTGTTGCTGCATCTATATTTGATGAAATAATAATTAATCAAATATCGTTATCTAATGTAAAGGATATTATTAAATGAGATTTTTGTTTATATTTTTTTTACTTTCCCAAACTCTATTTTCTCAGGAGTTAAATTGCCGTATTAATATTAATTATTCTGCTATCCCTAGTCCAAATAAAGAAATGTTTAACTCAATGCGTCAAAGTATATATGAATTTATAAATAACACAAACTGGACGAATGATCTGTTTGAGAATGAAGAACGTATAGAGTGTACAATATTAATTCGTATAGATCAACAATTATCAACTGATGAATTTTCTGGATCAATTGCCGTTCAATCATCACGACCAATATTTAAAACATTATATAATAGTGCTTTATTAAATATTATTGATGATCAGTTTAGATTTAAGTATGTTGAATTTGAAACTTTGGAATTTAATGAAAACACACATATTTCTAATTTAACATCTATTTTAGCTTATTATGCTTATTTAATTATTGGCATGGACTATGACACATTTTCCTTAAAGGGTGGAGATAAGTATTTCTTAAAAGCTCAGAAGATTATTGCAAATGCTCAAAATGATAATAATGCTACTGGATGGAAATCTTTTGAAGGCCTTGATAATAGATATTGGTTAATCGAAAATTTATTAAGTCCAGATTTTGAAAAGGTTAGATATTTTTACTACAATTATCATTTTGATGGACTTGATAATTTTACCGAAAAACCTGATATGGTAAGAGAGTCTATCGCTCAATCTATTATATCCCTTAGAGATGCATGGAATCAGAGACAAAGAGGTTATTTATTTACAATTCTTTTTGACACAAAAACTGATGAGATTGTTAATATATTTTCTGAAGGTAATTTAATGCAAGCTGATGAATTAGTTAACTTATTAAATCAAATGCAACCAACTAAATCTGATAAATGGCAAAAGATATTAAGTAATGATTAAATTATTATAATGTTATCTAAACTTGTTATAACTAATTATGCCATTATTGATCATCTTGAGATTAAATTTTCTAACGGCTTTACTACAGTTTCGGGAGAGACGGGCTCAGGAAAATCAATTATCTTATCTGCAATTAATCTATTACTAGGCAATAAATTTAACTTAACAAATATTAGAGACAAATCTACTAAAGTAATAATTGAAGGAGTTTTTAATATTGATAAATTAGGTATTCAACAATTTTTTAAGAATAATGATATTGACTATGAAAATGAATTAATTATTAGGAGAGAATTTAATTTTGAAGGAAAATCTAGGTCATTTGTTAATGATAGTCCTGTTAAAATTAAAATTTTAAAAAATCTCAGTTACCATCTTATAGATGTTCATTCTCAACATGAAAACTTATTGATTAATAGTGAAAATTATCAAATTAAATTACTAGATCAATTTGCTTCTAAGAACTATGATGATTTCACTTCCTTATTGACAAATTACAATTTGTTATTTCAGAAATTAAAAAATTATAAGACAAGTCTTTTTGAGAAAAATAAGTTATTATTAGATAGTAATTACGACTTTGATTTTTATAAAAATCTTATTAAAGAAGTTGAATTATTAAATTTTAAAGATTCTGAAGATGAGGTACTGTATTCAGAATATAATAAGCTTAATAATATTAATACTATTAAAGCAACTGTTAGCGAATTAATTTCTCACATCGATGAGTCAGAAAACTCTGTAATTAATAAATTAAATCTTCTTAATTCAAAACTATCAAGCATCTCTTCCTATGATGATAAGCTAGTTAAGCTTTATAATAGATTAAAGGGGACTATTATTGATATTGATGACATATTAATGGAGATACATACATTTAATCAAAATTTAAGCTTTGATGATTCAAGGTTGGAATACATTCAGAACAGGATAAATTCAATTAATAGTTTAGAAAAAAAAATGAATGTTATTGGAGTTAATGGTATCATAACCAAAATTAATAAGATGAAATTGGACTTGCAGGAAATGTTAAATGTTACACAAGACATTGAAACTATTAAAGAGAAAATTAATAGTTTAAATTTTGATTTAAGAAGTTTTGCTAATGGTATAAGTTTACTTAGAAAAAAAAGTGCTATTGATCTTGCTAGAATTATTGAAAATGATTTATATGATTTAGGAATGTCCGATCCCGTCTTATCATTTAATTTTGATCAAAACTCTGAATTACTGCCTAATGGATATGATGTAATTACGTTATTATTTTCAGCAAATAAGGGTTATGATATGATGCCCATAAATAAAATTGCATCTGGAGGAGAGATTGCAAGGTTAATGCTGTGTGTTAAAAAACATTTATTTGGTATGCTTGATTTTTCTACAATAATTTTTGATGAAATTGATGCTGGTGTTTCAGGTGAAATAGGTAGAAAGATGGGGCGTATCTTAAAAAAAATATCTTCCAGAGGACAAGTTGTTTGTGTAACCCACTTGCCTCAAATTGCTTCATTGGGTGATTTACACTATAAGGTTTATAAAAAGGATATTGGAGACAGCTTAATAACTAATGTTGTTGAATTAAAAGATGAAGATAGAGTTATGGAATTAGCTAGAATGTTAAGTGGAGATCAAGTAAATGAAGAAGCTGTTGCTAATGCAAAAAAAATGCTTGATATTTGATATAAAAAGATAAACTTATGTCTCATAATTTATTAGTAGGTAAAAAAGGAATTATTTTTGGTGCACTTGATTCATCATCAATTGCATGGAAAGTTGCTACACAATGTATTGAAAACGGTGCTGAAATTATTTTATCTAATGCTCCCATTGCATTAAGAATGGGCTCTATTGGTGAGTTAGCTAAAATTTGTAATTCAAAGGTGATTTCTGCCGATGCAACCTCTGTAAGTGATTTAGAAAGTCTATTTAGCGCCGCTAAAAAAGAATTTAATGGTAAAATTGATTTTGTTCTTCACTCTATAGGTATGTCGTTAAATGTTAGAAAAAAAAGACATTATACTAATCTTAATTATGACTTTCTAATGAAGGGTTTAGATGTGTCTGCTGTTTCATTTCATAAAATGTTACAAGTTGCTTATAAATTAAATATTATGAATGAATATGGTTCTATTCTAGCTCTTTCATATATTGCTGCTCAGAGAACGTTTCCTGATTATAATGATATGGCTGATAATAAGTCTTATTTGGAATCTATTGCAAGAAGTTTTGGTTATCATTATGGAAAACGTAATAGAGTTAGAGTTAATACAATATCACAATCTCCAACTTTTACAACTGCTGGAAAAGGTGTAGCTGGCTTTGATGCATTTTTTGACTACGCAAATAAAATATCTCCTATGGGAAATGCGAGTTCTGATGATTGTGCAAAGTATTGCGTTAGTTTATTTTCTGATTACACAAGAATGGTCACGATGCAAAACTTATTTCATGATGGTGGTTTTTCAAATACCGGTGTGTCACAGGATATAATTGAAATATTAAAAAAGTAATTATCATTTAATTACAATGTCACCTTTTTTAACATCTAAAGATATATTATCACCTTCCTTAATTTTATTGTTAATAATGCCTTCTGCAATTATATCTTCAATATATTTTTGAATAACTCTTTTTAATGGTCTAGCACCAAACTTTTCATCATATCCTTTTTCAAGTATAAATTTTTGGACTTTTTTGGAAACTTTGATAGTGTAATTCAAGTCTTTTATTCTTTGAGTAACTTTTGCTAATTCTATATCAATTATTTGTAAAATATCTGATTCATTTAAATGGTTAAACAAGATTACATCATCTAGTCTATTTAAAAATTCAGGAGCAAATGCTCTTTTTAATGAAGCATCAATAAAACTTTTAGATTGGTTGCCAATATTTTCTTTCCTTGCAGTTGTACTAAATCCAGGACCTTTCCCTACATCTTTTAATTTACGAGTCCCTATATTTGATGTCATAATTATAATCGTATTTTTAAAGTCTACTTTTCTGCCTAGTCCATCAGTCATAATTCCATCATCCATGACCTGTAATAATAGATTAAAAACATCAGGGTGAGCTTTTTCTATCTCATCTAGTAGTATAATTGAATAGGGTTTTCTTCGAACTTTTTCAGTTAGCTGACCTCCTTCTTCATAACCTACATAGCCAGGAGGGGCACCCACTAATCTCGATACAGAAAATTTCTCCATGTACTCACTCATGTCCATTCTAATTAAATTATTTTGAGAATCAAATAAGTAATTAGCTAATTCTTTTGCTAATTGAGTTTTTCCAACACCAGTTGGTCCTAAGAAAATGAAAGAACCAATAGGTTTGCTAGGGTCTTTTAAGCCTGCTCGATTTCTTTGTATAGCTTTTACAATTTTACTAACAGCTTCATCTTGGCCAATAATTAATTTTTTTAAATCTGATGACATACCAGAAAGCCTTAAGCTTTCTGTTTGCGCAATTCTCTGAACAGGAATTCCACACATCATAGAAATAACTTCTGAAACATTATCTTCGTTTACTAATTGTCTGTTTTTTTTAATATGTTCTTCCCATTTAATCTGTTCTTCAATTAAGATATTTTCAGTTTCTTTTTCATTATCTCTTAATTTTGCAGCTTCTTCATATTTTTGTTTTTTAACTACTCTCTTTTTTTCATTTTTAATTGCTTGTAGTTTTTCCTCTAAGTCAAGAATGTTTTTTGGTACATTAATATTGGTTATATGTACTCTTGATCCTGCTTCATCTAACGCATCTATAGCCTTATCGGGTAAATATCTATCACTGATATACCTGTGTGTTAATGTAACACAGGCTTCAATTGCTGATTCAGAATAGTTAACATTATGATGATCTTCATATCGTTCTTTAATATTATTCAGAATTTGTATTGTTTCTTTCGGTGTTGTAGGTTCAATTATAACTTTTTGAAATCTTCTTTCCAGTGCACCATCTTTTTCTATATTTTGTCTATACTCATCAAGAGTGGTGGCTCCAATACATTGAAGATCACCTCTTGCCAATGCTGGTTTAAACATATTTGAGGCATCAAGAGAACCTGTAGATCCTCCCGCACCAACTATTGTGTGTATTTCATCAATAAATAGAATTATGTCGCCGTTTTTTTCTAGCTCATTCATTACAGCTTTCATCCTTTCTTCAAATTGTCCTCTATATTTAGTTCCTGCTACTAATGAGGCTATATCTAATGCAATAACTCTTTTGTTAAATAATACTCTTGATACCTTTTTTTCAAATATTCGTGATGCTAATCCCTCAGCAATTGCTGATTTACCTACGCCTGGTTCTCCTATGAGTAGAGGATTGTTTTTCTTTCTTCTTGATAGAATTTGTGACACTCTTTCGATTTCATTTTTTCTACCAATTACAGGATCTAATTTTCCATCTTCTGCATATTTTGTTAAATCACGACCAAAGTTATCTAATACAGGGGTGTTAGATTTTGTTTTTTTGGAATGAGTAGGTCTTTTACTTATGAATTGTGTGTCATCTTCGTCTGATATAGATGATTTTATTTCATTTGCTTTTTTAGTTTCTGATTCTTTTTTTTCAGAATAATTGTCTGCTTCAATTTCATTAATAAATGCTTCTTTAACTCTTTCATAAGTAATATTGTAATTATTAAGAAATTTGGTGGTACTGTCTGCACTATTTCTTAGTATACACAAGAGTAAATGAGTTGTTCCAATCATTGATGAGTTAAATACCCTTGCCTCTAAAAAAGTGGTTTTTAATGCCTTTTCCGCTTCTTTTTTTAATTGAATTTGTTCTTTATTAGTATTAATTGTAATTGTTGATTTACTTGTAGCAAAATCTTCAATATCATCTTTTAAATTAGATATTTCAATTCCAAGTGATAATAGAATATTAATGGCTCCAGCGTTTTTTAACTTAATTATACCTAAGATAAAATGCTCAGTTCCAATATAATTATTTGATAATCTAATTGCTTCATCTCGACTAAAACCAATTACATCTTTAATGTTAGTTGAAAAATTATCATCCATTTTTTAAAATAAAAAATTAATCTATATCATAAATATATATTATTTTATTTATTCACATTTTATATGTGTATTATTTTTAAGAAAAAGTTTGTTATTTATGTGCGAGATTATATATAATAACATTATCTTGTTGTAAGAAAAATATACTATTATTATTTATGTCTGAAAGAGAGAAAATTATTCAAATTAATATAGAGGATGAAATGAAATCCTCATACATAGATTACTCAATGAGTGTTATTGTTTCACGTGCATTACCTGATGTTCGTGACGGGTTTAAACCTGTTCATCGTAGAGTTCTTTTTGGAATGTATGAACTTGGTGTACGTGCTAATAGTTCCTACAAGAAGTCAGCAAGAATTGTTGGTGAAGTTCTTGGTAAATATCATCCCCATGGAGACACTTCAGTATATGATTCTATGGTTAGAATGGCTCAAGAATGGTCTCTTCGTTATCAACTAGTTGATGGTCAAGGAAATTTTGGCTCAATTGATGGAGATAGCCCTGCTGCAATGAGGTATACTGAAGCCAGATTAAGAAAAGTAAGTGAAGAAATGTTATCAGATTTAGATAAGGAGACTGTTGATTTTCAACTCAATTTTGATGATACCTTAAAGGAACCTACTGTTTTACCAACTAGAATACCTAATCTACTTATTAATGGTGCATCTGGAATTGCTGTAGGTATGGCTACTAATATGCCTCCACATAATTTAACTGAAGTTATTGATGGTGTTTGTGCAATTATTGACAATCCTGATTTGAGTATATCAGAATTAATACAATATATTAAGGCTCCAGATTTTCCAACAGGTGGATTAATTTATGGTTACTCTGGAGTTAAAGATGCACTTGAAACAGGTAGAGGAAGAGTTGTTATGAGAGCAAAGGTGTCATTTGAAGAAAATAATGGCAAAGATTTTATTATTGTATCCGAACTTCCATACCAAGTTAATAAGGCTGATATGATAGCTAAAACAGCAGAGCTAGTTAATTCAAAAAAGATCGAAGGTATTTCTGATATTAGAGATGAGTCTGATAGAAATGGAATGAGAATTGTTTATATATTGAAAAGAGATGCAATTCCTAATATTGTTTTAAATCAACTTTATAAGTACACACAATTACAAACATCATTTAGTGTCAACAATATTGCTTTAGTCAATGGCAGGCCGATGTTGTTAAATGTAAAACAATTAGTTAGTTACTTTATTGATCATAGGCATGATGTTGTTGTAAGAAGAGCGAATTATGAATTGAAACAAGCTGAAAAGAGGGCACATATTTTAGAGGGGCTTTTAATAGCCTTAGAAAATTTAGATGCAGTTATTTCATTAATAAGATCTTCTAAAAATCCAGAAGATGCCAAACAAGGTCTAATGTTAAAATTTGAATTGTCTGATACTCAAAGTAAAGCAATCCTAGACCTAAGATTACAAAAACTAACTGCTTTAGAAGTCAATAAATTAAAAGATGAACATGCAGAATTAATGAAAACAATTCAATCTTTAAAAGATTTATTATCTGATAAAGCACTACGAATGTCTCTTATAAAAGATGAATTAGTTGAAGTAAAAGAAAAATATGGTGATGTTCGTAGAACCGAGATTAACTATGCTGGTGGAGATTTAACTATAGAGGATATGATACCTGATGAAAAGGTAGTTATTACTATTTCTCACTTAGGTTACGTAAAAAGAACACCATTATCAGAATATCGTATTCAACATAGGGGAGGAGTTGGTCATAGAGGTGTTACAACAAGGGACAATGATTTTATTGAACATATTTTTGTGGCGACCAATCATAATTATATGTTATTCTTTACACAGGCTGGAAAATGCTTTTGGATGCGTGTGTATGAAATACCTGAAGGAGGAAAAACATCTAAAGGTCGCGCAATACAGAATTTAATTAATCTGCCTTCTGATGATAAAGTTATGGCATATTTAAATGTAAAAGATTTAAAGGATCAAGAATATTTAGATAATCATTATGTTGTTATGTGTACTAAAAATGGTGTTATTAAAAAAACATCATTAGAAGCTTATTCAAGGCCTCGTCAGAACGGAATTAATGCAATTGGTATAAGAGAAGGTGATAGTTTGTTAGAAGCTAAATTAACTGATGGAAAAAGTGATATAATGATTGCAGCCAGCTCAGGTAAAGCTATTCGTTTTCCAGAGTCTAAAGTACGTGCAATGGGTAGAGGTGCATCTGGAGTTAGAGGAATAACATTATCAGGTCAAAACAATTTTGTAATTGGTATGATATGTGTTAATAATTTTGATTCTCATGTATTAGTAGTTTCAGAAAATGGTTATGGTAAGCGATCTGATATTGATTCCTATCGCCAAACAAACCGAGGAGGTAAGGGTGTTAAAACTATTAGTATTACTTCTAAGACTGGAAATCTTATTGCAATTAAAAATGTAATAGACTCTGATGGTTTAATGATTATAAATAAAAGTGGTGTTATGATTAGAATGAATATTGATTCTATGCGAGTTATGGGACGAGCGACTCAAGGCGTAAAACTGATTAACCTTAAAGAAAATGATCATATTTCATCTGTTGCTAAAGTTGAAATAGATGATTCTGAAGAAACTGGCTTAGCAGATGACAATCAACAAGATGACAATCAGCAAGATGACAATCAACAAGATGACAATCAACAAGATGACAATCAACAAGATGACAATCAGTAAAATGGT
>MDTB01219180.1_pt1 | contig 26343 bp, 18 predicted proteins | sample 811161 | NCBI WGS metagenome assembly MDTB01 (sample SAMN05326650, study PRJNA326480) | marine metagenome | isolation source: seawater | place: Mediterranean Sea | collected 2009 | reverse complement strand
GGAACTAGTTCTGCAGGGGCTTTCACTGAAGGCTCACTATTGACAACGCCAAGACGATCTAGAGCCATAAGAACTGCATTAGTCACAGCTTCGACATCATTGTTGATGACTGTGTGATGAATATCTCCAGACATTGCGGAATCGGTAAAATCAATTCCAGAGTTACTTGTGGATTCTGAATTACCATCATTATTCTCAGAATTAGATTGCGTTGAACCACAGAATGGGCACAGCTTCCACTCATCCTTCACTTCCTTACCACAATCACGGCAGTAGGGCATCAGTTCAAGCCACAGTCTTTGAGATAATGACTCTTCGCCTATCAGAATTAAGATTCATCATCTTCATTTGAGCTTGTATGATAGCGCTTTGGTGTGAAGATTATTGCAGCACATAGCACAGATATTATTGTTGCAAATCCAGAGATTGATGGGAGGCTACCGATCATGGTTTGCTGTACACACTTACGGATAGTTTGACCATTGTTTTCAACTTGGTCGATTTTGATAGTGTATTCGATGCAAACATCGTTCGACCATTCATCTCCCCATTCGAAAGAAGCCGTGGCATCATAATTCCCATCAGCATCAGGTGTAATCATTGAATATCCACCATCATACACAAGAGGGTAATCTACGTCACCCGCATTATCCCAAATATTCCAACTCATATTGTATTCCTGCTCAGGATTCAAAAAGGTAAATGTGTAATCAACAGAAGGATTCCTGCCTACTGACTCACGGCTATTCCAATCGGTTTCAGTTTCTACCCAATCCCAGTGATACCTAGTTCTTCTTTCGTCAAGATACCAGTGTAACTCAGTACCATTCTGATCCATCAATGAGGCGTTAATCGTAAAGACCTCAACTAGTGTAGAGGCTGTGATTTCAAATGAAACATTATCCTTCCTGATTAGTGTACTATCGTCATTATGTAGTGCATTTGTTTCATTGTCGCCAGTGAAAACTATGGATCCTGATTCGAATATTTCACCGTATCTTTCTTGCTTCCATTCAAGAGTATATTCTTCTCCAACAGTCAAATTTTCCAATAAAAATTTCATTGGAACAGCCCCCTCGTCGCGATAAATAAACTCATAATTTGCTTCTTGAGTTAATATCATCCCTATTCGTTCACCACGATGTGGAGAGTCTCCCATCTCATCATACATCGGAGTATTATTTTCTTCAAGGCGTTCATTATTCTGAGGAATTGAGAAAGATAGTAGCGATACGAATAGGACTACAATCAAAAATGCTGAGACGTATCTCTGGTGATTAGTCATGCTAATGATTTAGAATGACCGTTTATTACATTTCACACTTCATCTTGCTCATTCAATCCAGGGTGTATATCTCCAGCGATTGCGCTATCTTGGATGTTATATGTGATATTTTGAACAACAGTCGTAGATTTATTTTCCTCTAATTTTTGTTCTAATTCTTGTTTCTCACGCTCGGATTGTTCTGCACTCTCCTTCAGTTGATTTAGAGTATCAAGCATTGATTGCATTTGAGCAGTAGTATGACTTGCAGATTGGTCCATTTGTGCTTTCAGCCGAACAGCTTCTTGCTCTGCAGCAATTCTTTGCTTTTCCTTCAGTATAATCTTAGCATTCATTTTTTGTTGCTCAGCCATTTGTTGCTGAACTATCATATTCTGTTGAGCCATCATTTGTTGTTGCTGAATGGAGGGATATGATGCTGCAATTTGAGATTGCATAAACTGCGCTTGTGCTCTTTTCTTTGCACCTCTGCCAGAACTTACCATTAACAAAGGCAGGAATCCAGAAACACAGCAACAAGCGAAGAGTTCTTGCTCTTCGCTAGATGGCTCTCTAATCTCTGCATCTCCAGTCGTTGAAGTCAAAGATCCATCAGTATCATCCGAGGGGGGGACGACTAATACAAGAATAGCGAAAATCCAGCAAATCAATGACAATGTCCAGCCAACAGCAATACGATTACCGCCCACTGGTGGCTGTGCCATACCAATTGCATTACCCCGGCGTATATCAGAATTGAGCCTAGAGAATCATAATATCGCCAATCGAATTGGAGACCGAGGTTTGATAGGTCAACGGGCGCAAATAATTCCATGGAGCCGTCAACCCTCGCCCTCCCGGTTCTGATTAACGGGGTCAAGGCGCTTGCAAGTGCTTACGATGGCTATGAGAAAGGTCGCTTCATGAAATCGGATCAGGCGGTTCGTGAGGAGATTCGTAGACGAGCGGACATGATGCGTAGCCATATTGAACGTATTATGGAAAGACATCATCGAGATGGAAATCGCGAGCAAAGAGATGAATGCGATTCCACTTTGACATCGGTTCACGGAATGAGTGATGATGCAACCATGGCAGTCACTGGCTCTCCGAACTCGATTCATGACGGTGTCGGAAAACTCAGTCGCAAGGGCAGGAAGCGAATTGTGGAGCACGATTTGAAGACCCTGAATCTGCTTGTTGATACGACACGTATGTTGAATCTTATTCTCAGCGACGATGAGGATGCTCCTAGAATGGCAGATATTCATGACCGAATCGGTCGAGCGAGGAATCATTTCCGCGAGCGTAACATGTACATCGATGGATTGGAGAAGAGGTGATTGAAATGAGTAAGAACGCATTCAGATGGAGAAACAGCCCTGCGATTATTGCTAGGTACATGCATGACAGAGAGGTTGCAGATGGTGCCGAAGTGACTCTGAAACCCAACGAGGCCTGTGTTGTAATCGAGGACGGGAAGATTGCAGGTGTCGCATCTCAGCGTCATATGGAAGTCAACCCTGAAGCGGGCCTCCTCTCCAAGATGTTTGGTCGAGGAAACCCGAAGCGCAGCTTCCTGTTTGCATTCCTTGGACCTCATGAGATGATCATCAAGGTCTCAGCCATTACGAAAGATGGCCGTACTGCAAACGGATTCGTAGTTCTCCGTGCAGTATTTTCGAGAGAAACAGTCCCACGTCTTCTCCAGATTCCCGCGAAGGGCACCATGAATATCACAATTGGAGATTTAGTGTCTAGGATTGAGGCCGAAATCAACGCTACAATCGCGCCACGTGTGCGTGAGACGTTGGAGACAGATCTGAAAGATCAAGGAGCCACGGAGGATCTCATGATGGATATCAAGATGGGCACTCGTGGAACCATGGAATCACTAGGACTCACTCTTCAGTCGAGTTTCATCAATTGGAGCGTCACAGAAGCTGAGAGAGTGCTTCAGATGAGGGCTGATCTCGAAGTCCTTGCAGAGAAGAACGCGATTGTTGATGAGCAGACATCCATGGAAATGGAGCGTTCCCTTCAAGCGAATCTAATGCAAGCCGAGATGCAGGCTCGTGCTTCCATGGCTTCGCTCGCAGCAGACGAGCGTGCTAAGGCCGAGATGGAACTCGCTCGTATCCGTGCTCAGGGAGACATTGACAATGAACGATGGGAGCAAGTCAAGACACTACATCAGGACCGCCAGGATCTCCGTCGCACTGAGGAGATTCTCGATGGTGATCATCAGTTGGCTCTTGCTCGGATTGAAGCTGAACGTCAGCGTGTTCTCCAAGAGCCAACGTTCGAAGCTGAGCGCACACGTAAGGAGGCAGCAATGGATATGTTCGATGTGGTACAGCAGCGCAAGAAGGAACGGCTGGCCATGGAGGCTGAAAGGGAGCGTGTACGTGTCGAAGCGCAAGCTAAGGGGTCGGAAGCAATCATCTCCACCTTGACCGAAATCGCCCAATCCAGCAAGGATCCTGAAGTGGCGATGGAAGCATTGCGTCAGTTGTCTGAGATTCGTAAGGCAGATGTTGCGGGTGCTAAGGACGCATACATTGACGACTGAATCTCGATTACCTATCGTTCATTTCTGTCTATATTCTCAAGGAATCTATCAATCATTGATTGAGTCCAACCAGCGAACATAGGCTCCTCATCAACATCCTCCTCTTCGTCATCCCATCCTTCAACTTCCCCGGGATCAAATTCGAGAGGTTCCCCCTCCTCATCCTCCTCAAACCAGTGATTTTGCTCAGCAATGCCATGGTAATGTTCCTCCATTACTTTAGCCCATTCAACTGCTGTTGGAACAGATTTGCATGCTAATCGGATATCCACAGCGGGTTCCAGTGTCTCTACCCTATTTTTGGACTCGATATCGTTTCTGACAGTGAGGATATATGTCACAATCATGTCACCAATTGGTTGAGAATCTTCCATATCGATACATGGTTCAAAGTACATCTCATTTTGGTCCGGATTCATTGCCACGTCCATGCTTCGGTAAGATTGGATATGCATTTTCTGTTCCGAGGATAGTTTCAATCGATGACCAAGGCCAGATTGCCCCTCAACAACGATGTCCTCATCCACAACTTGTATTGAATCGGATTCCCCCTCTATTACAGAATTGAGCAAACGAAGTGAACGAGCGTTTGCATCGTCGGGGGCTTTTCGATTTCCCTCCCAACAATACCCGAGGGCAAGCAGAAGGTCCCCTAACTCTGTGTCATACGGGTACATCTTGAGAGTGATTAGAATCCTCCAGAGGTCGAGGTCAAGTGGAACATCGATGAGTTTTATTTCATCTCCTCGCATTATGGGCAAGAATAGTTCTCCCTTCAGGCTCGTCAATGAGCCACGGTTAGACACGACTCTCACAGTTTCCTTTTCGTCTCCGACGAGTAGCCTTTCCCATGCATGTACTACAGGCCCTCCGAGGAAGGAAATCAATCGTCTTCGTGCGACAAAATGGTCTACTTGGAATGGGTGCCCCCCACCACCACTGTGTTCCATACTGAGCCAAGCATGAATCGCAGAGAATGGATTTGCAGTCCATGGGCCAGGTATACTGTATAGGCCTTCAACAAGTGTCTTTGACTTCTGCATTGAAGTTGTATGATATGCGCCTTCAATGCAAGGTCCTGAACCGATGGCCCACAAGCATTGAATGAATGCTTTCCAATCATTGAAACCGGAGCCCATTACCCCATTCGTTTCGCCAGATGAAATGAGATATCCGAGATCAAAGAGAGGGACTGCACGGTTTCCAATATGTCCTTGTTGAACCAGTTCGGATGCGTGTATATCGAAGGTCAGGTGCCCATTAGGAATTGGTAGTTCGGCTATTGATTTCATGCCGAACGCTTTCTTCGTAGCCATTCTCTTGACGAAATCTGCATCCCCTATTTCTTCAGCCAAATCCTCCCATTGCAATCGTTCCTCATCAGTCCATTTGTCTTTCAGATTTAGATTGGGTTGAACCGCATTGACCAGTGGCAGGTTCACCAGAGCTTCCTTGATAGCATTCCAGCGGTCTAAATCGGTGTTTCCTTTGCAACTATCTATGATGGCAACGGCTCTATTGTACGCGGATTCACATGGTAAAGGTAAGCGCCCATTCATTTTTGTCGATGTTGCAGCAATTTTGCAAGCAATGTGAAAAATCCTCTCCCCTCTACTGCTCTGCTCTCGATTCATGGCTCCACCACAGATTTGACAGGCAGCCCTGTTATGGTGTTCGAAAGCCGTTGTAGACATGCTAAAGAAACTGCACAGCGAGATGGTATAAACCGGCCATGATTCGGTCATGTCGACTGCGTTGTCTGGCCCGACTCTTCTTATATGGGGGGAATGTCGGCTGCTTGCTCAGAGGTGTATGACGTGGCCAAGTCAGCTTATCATCACGTCCGAGAAGCGTGGAAGCGGCCCAAGGCTAGCATGTCCACCCACCACCGTCGTGATCGTCAGGCTCAGTGGCGCAGAGAACCGGTATTCCAGCGTATTGCTAAGCCGACTCGTATCGATGCAGCGCGACGTATGGGATACAAGGCAAAGCAAGGTGTTGTGATGATTCGAACCCGTGTCCGCCGTGGTGGACTCCGTAAGGGTAAGATCCACATGAAGCGGAAGCCATCTAAGGCTGGTATCCGGAAGATTACGATGGCTAAGTCCATCCAACGTATTGCCGAGGAGCGCGTCTCTCGTCGCTATCCAAATCTTGAGGTCCTCAACTCATATTGGGTCGGTCAGGATGGAAAGAACAAGTTCTTCGAAGTCATCTGTATCGATCCCGCGCATCCTGCAATCAAGTCTGACAAGCATCTTGGCGCGATTACCAACTCTAGTAACCGCGGTCGTGCATATCGTGGTAAGACCAGCGCTGGTAAGCGCGGTCGTGGGCTCCTCAACAAGGGTAAGGGCGCAGAGAAGCTCCGTCCGAGCCTTGCAGCCAACAAGAATCGAGGCAAGTGAACTTCTTCGATTCGGAGAAGGTTCAATGATGGGCACCTCTGTTTGATGCCTGATGTCAGACCTCCGTGCGGAACAATTGCGGAACTTGCCCGTGATTCTCCCGGACGGTCGAGCGCTTGGTGTCGTTCATGATGCAATTGTTGAGACTGAGACTACATCGATTACCCATCTATTCGTCACAAATCCACCAGTTCATCTGGTTGAAGATGGTGTGCACATCGCCATCCCATGGCGCTGGGTCCGCTCCATTGGCGATGTTGTTCTTCTCCGCTGGTTTCCTCAGACACCGGTGCCTAAATCTCGTTGAGACCATTCGGATGGATTCATGAGCGAAGCCCACGGCTCCTCCCACGTGCTCTCTCTCCATGTACTCGGGACTTCGTCGGCGAAACCGACGAAGGGGAGGAGTGTTTCAGGGTCCTACCTAATGACGCCGGGTGGGGCTGTGCTCATCGATTGTGGTGAAGGTATGCAGGAACGCATTGCTGTTCATGATCGATGGTTGCGTCGAATTGGATCTGAAGATCGGACGCGTCTGGGCCGCGTACGTGCTGTGTTGTTGACACATGGTCACCTAGATCATTGCTGGGGGCTTCTCCCTATGCTTCATACAATGGATAAGGACGGTCGTACCGCCCCATTAGCCATCCATGGACCGACTTCTAGAGCTGCTCTTCGTTGGGTCGAAGAAGGGCACAATGGGGCACCGGGTTTAGATTCTGGAATCCATCCGGGGGATCTTGCCATTCAGTTTGATTGGTGGCGTAGACATGGTGGAAAGGAAGGCACGTTGAGATTTGATGTAGAATGGAATCTGCATCCTGTGGATGACATTGGAGCAGAAGGAGTTGAGATTCTCAATCTTGATGGTACTCTAATCCATGCTTTTCATACCAATCATGGTGTTCCATCGATTGCCTATAGGGTCCGCACACCCAGTACCCCTGGGCGATTCAACATCGAGGATGCACGTGCATCAGGCCTTGACGAGGCGGCAATCAGAGATATCGCCAAGAATTCGAATGATCATCGAGGCCCGCGTAGACAAGAAAGGACACTGATTCTTTCTGGCGACACAACTGCAAATGTATCCTCATTCGACGAATCTATTGGGCCAGTGGATGTTCTTGTTCACGAAGCAACATTTGATGACGCACATGAAGAGCAAGCTTCCGCTTACGGCCATAGTACTGCACGGCAGGCGGCCCAGGTGGGTGTAGCGATGGGAGCTCGGCTGGTTGCTTTGAACCACTTTTCTTCACGCTTCCAAGATTTGTCACACCTAGGCGATGAAGCGGCAGAGGTTCATCCAAACTGTCATTTGTTGGAGGACGGGGATCGACTACAGGTAGATCGTGATGGAATGATTAGAGTTGATCGACGGACTACGGATGCTTGGGTCAACATCCTAGACCTTAGATTGGAATGAAGCGTTTAGCGGTTTGATTCAAGAGATGCACGTTCAGTTCGACATCATGCGTCGGGTGATTCTCCTAGTCACTCTTCTCCTTTTTTCTACTGCAGTTCCGACGACATTGGCCACTTCAGCACGCGCTCTGGACTGTTCGGAGGCTTCGGGAAGCGGTGCATGGGTCCTTCCTGATCAAGATTGTATCATGTTCGATCTTGGCAGCATCGTTCCCGGTGACACAATCCAGTTTGGTTTCGATTCCGATGTTGAAGTGGATGTCCTGATGTTCAGTGCTGCAGGATACGCCGTATACTCAAATGATCAATCCTATCGTTCAGCAAACGTATGGTCGGAGACCGGTACGCTTGAGTTACTCAACGGAACAGCTGATTGGCGTTGGTCTGCTCCTGAGGATAGAAGTCAGACATCTTGGATTCTCATAATCGATAATCTGGATCATCCTCAAGATGACAATCAAGGGGCCCTCGGAGGTTCCGTAGCATCCGGGTCGATTACTTATGGTCCAGCAACAATCCGTTCTTGGACGCTACATGATGCTCTGACTTTGCTCGACACTGACGAAGGCATGGATTTGGCGGGCCCCTTCTCCTTCATGGAAGGGACACAGGTACTGATTGAGACATTCGCAATTGACGGGACTCCAGACGTCTTTCTGATGACACAGCAGCAGCGAGACCTATATCTTCAGGATAGTTCCAACGACTTCCGAATTTCTGATACTGAGATTCTCTCCATCACCACCTCTAGTTCTAGGTCTTGGTCCGTTCCGTCGGTCCATGCTGATCAACCACTCTACCTCATGATCGATAACACCGCTTCACCGAATGGTGGTGGTTCTGGGGCTGACTCTGCACGTGTTGGAGTAGTCCTTTCTATCCTACCAGTTGTGGACGCAGTTCTCACAAGCACAACGGATCTTCTCAAGGTGGATGTGGGACAGATCGTTAACATCGATGCCAGTGGTTCCCCTGACGATTGGAATCAAATTGTTGAGAATGGATACGTATGGGATACCGCATTATCTGATTGCGCTACATCGACGACAGGTTCCAGCGTTGATCTATGTTGGACGACCGAGGGTGTCAGGACTGTTGAAGTCACCATTGATTCAACCGACGGCAGAAGCGCAACGAGTTCTGTTCAAGTCACAGTCGTTGATCAAACAAATCCTACGGCAGAGATTCTGGTATCAGGAATCATTGATCGTGGAGTAGGTGAATCGTTCACTATCTCGGCTCGATCTACAGACAATGGTTTCGTGCAGAAGGAGGAATGGTTCGTAGATGGACTCTTAGAACAGAGTAGCAATGGTTCAGGGTCAAGTTTCACTTATTCCTTCGACGCCGCATCGGATGTAGGCCCACATACAGTAACACTCGTTGTCCATGATGGGGCTGGAAATACGCAAGAGGATAGCGCTGATATCGCGGTTTCCGATGTTACTGCTCCAATCATCAATAATGTCACTGGGCCGACCTCGCAGAAGTATGGAGCAATAGCTACATTTTCTGCTACGGCATCAGATCCTGAAGATTCCGAACTTAATTTTACGTGGGATTTTGACAGCACAGTCGATTCTGATGGTAACGGCATCCCTGACGATGATGTAGATGGAAACGGAAGTTCTGTGGAGATTGAGTTTGCATCAGCAGGTAGCCGCTTTGTAATATGTACCGCGACCAATAATGCGGGGCTTTCTACATCAAAATCGACATCCATTACTATCCTCAACCCCGATACAGAGGATACTGGAAGTGGATTCCCCCATGGTGCACTTTTAGCAACCCTTTTGTTTACTATCATTCCTTTCGCAATCGCAGTCGGAATTCTTCTGTGGCGCCGTAGTACGAATCAGCTGGCCGCCCGCCTCCTTGCTGAACGCCGGGCTGAAGAAGAGGCCGCTGCGTCTGCTCCTCCGCCAACAGCAGAGGAGCAGGCAGCAATGTTCGCTTCCAGGAGTAATGGAGACGACTTCGCATCCATTGCAGGTATTGCTCAACGTGATTACTCGCCTGCAACATCAACCCAATCGGATAGTCATGGTTCGCCCGTGTTGGATGATCTTTTTTCAGAGGATGATAAGATGGAAGATGCCCCTGCCGTGGAGACGACAGTTGTCGATAATCGTGTTACTAGTAATCCGTCGATCGATACTCCTGATGTTTCTACTCCGACCCCCACTCCGTCCAAACTTGGAATCGAAATTCCTGACTTCGATACACATTCCCCCTCATCAGCCCCTTCCTCTGCTTCGCCAGAGGCACAAACTTCTGACTCTTTGATGGTGGAAGCAACCTGCACTTCCTGTGAATCCCGCTTCAAGGTCGAACTTCCGTCTGGGCTTAGTTCCGGCCGTACCGCGTGTCCATCCTGCGGCGAGATACAAACAGTATCTCGATGAGCCTCTGAAGCACAACTACGGGAATAGCCTAAAGATGAGTTCGTCGAAGTTACAATCGATGGCTTCCTTGGTCGAGAGCAATCTTCCCCGTAAGAGCCTCGCTTTAGTCATCCTGATGCTTCTCTCTGTGTGGCTCCCCGTTCCAGCAGTGAGTGGTGCAATTCAGATTGAGAATCGAGATTTCGGCGTCCTCGCAGAACTCTACGGCGCCCTTGATACTCGTTCGGAATTGTTAATCGACGATGGCGAAGGGGCCCTAGCTGCAAATTCGATGGATTCTGTTGATTCATCGATTCGCAATTCTTCTTCATCAGATGCTTTGGAAGCAGCGAACGATCCAATCCCTGATGCCACATGGAAGAACATCACCATAGAACCGGTACAGCATCCGAGTCCATACGAGATTATTCTTGATCCTTCGAGTGCCCCTCCTGGGGCTACCGACAGCATCCTCAATACGCTGATTAACATCACTGATTATGTCATATGGACGCAATATGAGACCGTTGACGGGGAAGTTGTGGATAAGTTCGAAGTTATCGATTTCTCTGCTAGTTTACTTTCTCTTTTCCCTCCTCTACCTGGTCAAACTACTCCAGATCCGTTCCTTCATGAAATCGATATTGACAATCTCTTGAACGATGGCTCCACATCGACTAACCAGAATTCAGGTGATCTTACTGAGGAAGGAGATTGCGGATATGACATATCTGTAGGGCTTACAATTGCCATTGATCCTAACGACGGTTGGGGTGTTGAGGGTACGAATATTTGGGTTGAGCCGACAGTTGAGTTCAGCGTGAAGATGTTCAATGGAGGGGTATCAGGGCTCGGTGGAGGCTGCAATGAAACGCCTGAATCTGAGACGGGAGATGCAGTATGGGATTCTATGAAGACCTTGCGTGTCTCTCTGTTCAAGCAATTTACCTATTCAGAATCCTTGTTCTTTGGCTCACCCGGTCCAAGTTACATTTGGGTCATTGATACTCACTACACAATACCTCCAGAGGATAGTTCTCTTGAGGTTGGCATCGAGAGAATTTGGTTCGATGCTCCTGGAACGGTTCTCAGTGCCTTGAGTGGTCCATTCGGGTTGTTGGGGCTCCTTGGTATAGATACTTCAGGAATCAAAATCGTCTCCATTGCTGCTCCTTATGCAATCCATCTAGAGACTCTCGGAACTACTGCTTGTCCAACTGGATACGACCCGGTCTTCGATGTTGATCCAAATCCGATTTTGCATGGTTGTGGAACTCAAGCCGGATTTGGATATGTACATTTGAATGAACCTGTTAATGGGCAACGTGAAGCAATCGAGGTTGCCTATATCGAATTCAGCGCACATCCGGCCGCAGGTGATGACCGGATACCATCAGAAGTTGATCTCGTTATACGATCTGATTCCGTACTGTCTACAACTGCAGCAGACATAGGAGAAGGCTCTCTTACTTCGATAGAATACTTCGCTGATCGAAGAGCGGACATTCATGTCCATTTTCACGAGGATCGAAAAAACGTGGCTCCATCGACTATCGACGGTTCGTTTGGTAACGTGACGGAGAGTGCAGGATGGCTACGTGGAATGCCCGCAGGATCATTGGACCAGCTCGAGATTGAGCGCGTTTTCAAGATGCTAGGCTCGGACAAATCTCCCGAACTTCCCGGACGACTTCCAGAACGTCTAGGATTGATTATTGCGATTAAGAATTTCAGCAAGGATAACTCACCCAATGCAAATGATCCCAGCCTTCCTGTGAATCCTGCGGATCCACCGCAGTCGTTGGTCGTAATCCGGTCAGTCCAATCTGTTACGGAAATTGATTACGGCTCTTGGTTCCTCAGAGAAGGTGCCGAAGAGGATCGACGTCAGATACGTACTCGGTTGGTGGGCATTCCGACAACTCTCGTTCTTTTCGGGAGTTTCGCAATCGATGGTGGAGATGAAGGAACAAATGCGACATTTGACGATCCAAACGGTGCCAGTTTGGATATCTTCTCCCGTATCCTGGACACGACTATTCTCAATCTAGTTGACATATTCATCAATATCGGTTCTGCGTTGAATGCCGTTCCACAGGCTCTTGGTGAAGCCCTCTCCGGAGGGCTAGAATCCGGTGGCGGGCTTGAAGGAACAGAATTCCACCTCCAGATGTTCGATGATCTTGGGGTTAATCGTATTCCAGATAGGTTAGCCTTAGTTGAGATGGATCTTGGTACTTCGAACCATCCTACATTGTCTGGAGATCATATCCTGTTGTCGGAAGATCGGGATCTGGACCTTGTCCAGGGGCGGACGAGTTCACGTGAACCATTGATGCCAATCGCGCTTAGCATCCGGATTAGTGGCTTTAGTGCAGCTGACATTGCCGATGATCAATCCCTAGATGAGCAGATGCTTACGTTGGAAACAGTGAACTCTCAGCCATTACGCGTTGGTTTCATTCAACATGATGCCGACAATCTAACCGGGGCATCACTCCATATTGTGCAGGTTAGTGCATTACCTGACCAAATGTCAATGTCTCTCCAACCAAGTAGTACTTTCTGGAATGCAAGTGACTCCGTCGACGAGATCACCTACATCGGAATTTCCGGGGACCAGAGACAAGTAGTTCGCATGCGAGATGTGCCAATGAGTTTCGAGATGGAGGTATCTGACTCGTTCTCATGGGTTGCAACAGAGCCAATGAGCAGTGTCGAAATTCAGGTGAGTAATCACACCGCTCCTAGGACAATGGATGGTGACCATTTCTTGTTCAATTACGACGGCCCAACTGATACCGCATATCTTTCTGCGCGGATTACGAATCTTTCAGAAATCACATTCATCGAAGCGGATACTGATGCGAATCCCGAGGCTCTTGACTCAATCCAGTTACGTGTGGACGGCAACCAAACATTCCGCTCTTCAATTCAACACGTGCCTGGGCCGAATGATCCTGTGACGCGCGGTCTCCACCTCAGGGCTCTGATTGACCCACTTCCGGGCATCATCTCGATGGATGTCCCGAACACAGATGATTTGACAGGGCCAAGTATTGTTGTTCCAGAATTTAACACAAGCCAAGGACTACGTGGAATTGCGGATTTCATGGATTCGTTTTCAGAGATGGGTCGATCCGTAAATCAGGTACTTGCCGATCTGTCTGAGACCGTGACGGGACAAGCTGGAGAGGAGTCCACTTCTGAGTTCCAGTTTGGTTTCGAGTTTGATGCAGATCGCCATTTCGATCTTACAGTTGATGCAGTTCAAGGTTCCATGGCTATCGATGAGCCGGAATGGCGGCACGGTATCTCGATGAATTCCGGAGTGGAAGGTGAAGAGCAAGGGTTCCATGTTCGTGCTTGGCTCCCAGGTTTAGCCCCTGATGTCAAGTTGGATTTGCATTTCCAGAATGAATCAGGTCTTGAAGTATGGAACATCGAGGTAGAGATGTCTGATTGGCGGCCTTTACGTGAGGAGTTCATCATCCAAATTGCGGGTTTCGACGCTCAAGATCTCGATTTTTCCTTAATCGGATTCCAGCCGGGCGAATCAACCGAGGTTGTAATCCAGACGTCTTTCTCGACGAGGGACCTTGGAGCGACTTCAGAGGTCACCACTTCCACCAGCTACCAACTGTCTCATCGTCTCGATTACGTAGTAGCCTCGATTCTAAATCGTGATTTAGGGACACGTTCACAACTTTTCGTCTCTGACATTCCTGCGATTATCGACCTTTATGCCTCAATTGGCCAATCAATCTCGGTTTCGTTGGATGTTCCAGAGTCAGAGCGGATTCAAGGTGATTCGGTTGGATCAGTGATGCTTCAGCAACTTCAATGGTTTGAGGGTCAATGGTGGCCTGCAACGATATTCCTCAAGGATGTACCTGGGGAGATTGACCTAACAACCGAGCCCGCGAATGTCTTCGACATAACACAACCAACAGCCTTCCAAGGGGTACCAGAGTTCGATTTCTCTGCATCCGGACCGGGCATGGACCTATACATGGAAATTTCAGGTCGAGCAATCAACACGAAAGGAGACACGGTCCTTCTAGCAGAGGATTTGATGGAGGAGATGACGGTCTCATTGGATGAGAATTTCCATCTGGCGATTCGGTCTTCAGGGGAAGGTATCGGTAAACTCTACCTTCGTCAGAGCGATGTTCCCGCCCAGCCCGGTATCCGACTGATTCAGATGGAGGCATTGGGTGAGAATTTGAAATCCGCAACAATCAGTCTCACAGAGGTAGGCCTCTATCCTGTGTTCCGCATCGGCGATGTCCAAGGTGGAAGGATTGTGTTGAGTGCTCGCGCCTCGGTTGATTTCATGGGCATGACATTCGATGGACGTGCAGTCCTGCTCGATGCTCAACAGACTTCTGGAATTCCAACAGGGACTACAATCGGAGTCAACGGTTTAGCTTCCGATCTTTCTTTGCTCAATGTGATACCTGGATTTGATGGTTCGACAACCCACTACATGGTTCCAGAGCCTTTGACAACAGGCGTACTAACTCTTTGTACCACGCTATTTGGAGGTGGGTCCTGATGGTTTTGGATAATTTGGATGATCTTGAGTCTGAATTGGAAGACACTAGCCTCGAGATTGCTGGGCGTCAAGTATCGCTGTCTGATGTCGAGAAAGCGCATGGTGCGTTGGAATCTGCACGTACTGTGGCAGCAGCAGTAACCCCGGGCCGAGTAATACTTGCGACGGGCCTCATCTTGCTCCTCCTGCTCAGTTCGTTTGGAGTATGGTATTTCCTCGTGCCTCGTGACGCCGTCGCCGTAGAAGTGGTCTACATGCAGGGCGGCCCAGGTCACGTGGTGTTAGCAGAGGTCCACAATTTTGGAAGTCGAGAAGTAACTGATCTCAGCGTTGACATGCAGTTTGAAACTCTAGATGGTGAACTCCTTGCATCCTCATCCTTTGATGCTGCGAATCTTCCTGGTCATGTTTCCATTGCAGGCGACGACCTTGAGTTCACCGTGGCTGGTGCTTCGGTGTGGGAGAATTATTCGTTGTCAATCACGGTTGAATATACAAATCATCGAGGAGAAGTGGTGGAGAAGGTCTGGCTTCATACCGTTGGGGAATGGGCCTCCGAGACCTTCCGTGACCATTCGGATGTCCACTGGTTTTGATGACAACAGTAGAGAAGTCCTAAATCCGTCTTGTTGGACCCTCAACCATGTTTAGTAGAGGAAGGGCGACAAGCCTCGTCCTTCTCCTTCTCTTGCAGGTTCTTCTCACCAGTGCCGAATTTGACCCAATGAATGATGGATTTGGATTCGAAGACAATGAAATCCAGCGAATTGAATTGCAACCTGACCCCGATTCAATTCGTGGTGTTAGCCCAATTGAGACTGGCGATGCCGAAATTGCATTCAGAGAACCTGGTGCGAACACTGTGATCGGCTCTCTTTCTACAAATGGATGGGATTCTAGTACCGTTCTTAGCCCTGAGTTTGCGGAGATTCGTGAGGACCTACATATCGTCGCCCTTGACAGTGGAGTAGATCCTTGGGAGGCCCGCCTTGCTCTGGATGAACTTTCTGACATTAAGGTTCGAACCATGATCCCTCCAACTGGATTCCTCCTCCAAGGTGTATCCGATGCCTTCTCCACGGTATCATCTGTCGAAGGTGTGATTGCTTCGACTCAGGTTTCAGTAGGTTTAGTCGTGGATGAACCTCTTCGTACCTTTGTTGACTCTTCTCCTCCAGACGAAGAAGTTCAGATTTTAATCACAGGTTGGAGGGATATCGATGGAATACCCCAACTATCCTCCAAAATCCAAGGTCATCAACACTCCATCAACTCGGTGGATGCGGAGGAGATTCGACCATGGGGGGATGGTCGTGTCGAGGCTACGGTTAGTGTAGGCGCCATTCCCATACTCGCACATAATCCTGCAGTGGCTTGGATTTCCTTTCCACCACAATGGGAAATACACAATGATCGTTCGAAGACCCACATGCGCATCTCTGATGCTGCAACCCACTTCATCAGTGATCTCAACGGTTCAGGTGTTAAGGTAGCAGTCGCGGATTCAGGCATAGATCAAGATCATGGTGACATGAATGGACGTGTCAGTTATGTCGAGTCATTGACGTGGGGTGACAGCTCTACCGAGGACCGACATTCAGGGCATGGAACTCACGTGGCTTGTACAGTTTTGGGAGATGGTTCGAAAGGTGGTTATGCAGGAGTAGCACCTCAAGCGGATCTTTACTTTCAAGCGATGGAGGATGATTCCACAGGGCAGTTCTCTGGGGCCAGTGTCGACTACATGCTACGTACAGCATACAACGATGATGTCCAAATCCACACCAATTCATGGGGCTCACAGGGCGACCATGGGCGATATACCACTTCTGCAGCAGATGTCGATAGCCGCACATCGCAATATGATCAATTCTGGTCCTATGACGGATTTACTGTACTCTATTCTGCAGGTAACGATGGTTCAACAGGATTGACTCCACCTGCAACGGCGAAGAACTCCATTGCTGTGGCTAACCACCATAACCGTGGCGGAAGTGCACCGGACACTATTGCTCAATCAAGCAGTAAGGGCCCTACAGATGATGATCGAATCAAACCAGATCTTGCGGCCCCAGGTACCTGGGTCCGTTCTTGCTTATCTCAGGATGCACAGGATACTGGCGGAAATTCGTGGAAGAGCACCTGGTACATCGAGTACTCCGGAACTTCGATGGCTTCTCCGAATGCCGCTGGTGCTGCAGCCTTAGTATACGAATATCTCACAGAGGTAGCCGGTCGCCCGTCACCACAGGGTGCTCTCATCAAGGCACTTCTTGTTCTCGGTGCCGAGGATATGGGTGCGCGGGATATTCCAAACAACAGCGAAGGTTGGGGCCGGATTAATCTCGCAAACTCCCTCATTCCCGGTTCTGACACTGGTGTTTTCGTGGACGATCGTACCACTCTTCGGTCGGGAGGTTCTGCAACCTATGAATTCAATCTGACACGATCAGGTTCTCCACTCAAGGCGGTGTTGGCTTGGTCCGACTACCAAGGCAGTTCTTCCAGCAGTAACCAATTGAGAAACGATCTGAACTTAGAGGTCATTGCACCAGACGGCACTACGACATACCTCGGTAACGCCTTCCAATCTGGACGCTCTGCTCCAGGGGGTTCTGCAGACAATAAGAACAACCTTGAGGTGGTTCTTGTCGATTCAGCAGTAGCTGGTGTTTGGCAGGTCCGTATCTCGGATGTCTATCATGGTGGAGGTCGGGCTGACCAACCGTTTGCACTTGCAGTTCGGGGTGTCAATGTGAATGACCTCCGTTCAGATCCGATTGTAATTCTCTCGGATGTTTCCTATTCCTCAGAAGTTCCCCAAGTTGGTGAGCAGATTGAGATCAATGTCCCCATCATGAATCAGGGAAGCGGCACAGCAGTCGATTTGGTGGTTGATGCAGGAATCCAGCGGGTCGGTACTGCTGGAACCGATTTAGGTCGTCAAACAATAGGGCTTGGTCCTGGTCAGACGCGTGTTGTCTCATGGATGTGGACGCCACAGAGTGAAGGAGAAATCACTCTCCAAATCATCATTGATCCGGATGGAGCCATTGAAGAAGCCGATGAAGATAACAATATTGCGAACATCCCTCTCATGATTTCTGCACCGGGAATCCGACTTGATACTACCGTCCTCGCACAGAGTGTGACATCAGCAGATCAAGCTTCGACCACATGGGATCTCCGCCTCAAGAATACAGCATTGTTACCTACGAACGCCACTATTGATTCAGGCGATCCGGTCCGAGACCATGATTCTCAGTCGTTCAATTGGTTCCGTTCTTTCAATCGAACTGCGATTCCGTTGGAAGGAAGTGAATCGACTGATGTCTCATTCACATTGGTTCACCCGAGTCCACCTGAACCCGGGACCTATCGGATTCCATTGACGGGTGTGGATGAAGACAACAGTCTGACCTTCCCGTTGGATCTCCAACTCATTGTCCCAGTCCTCCCTGACGTACAGATACAGACTACCTCTTCTCAAGTTTCATTACATCCTGTGGACAACACTTCCTTCGAATTTATTCTCACGAATCGAGGAAACGGTCCCCAAGGATATGATCTCAGAATCGATGCACCTCAGAGTTGGCACATGGGTTTTGATGACCTTGGGTCGACGATTGGGGCATCGGGTGGTTCCTCAGGTACCATGGTCATTGACGAATCGCTAACGGTTCGAATGACTGCGGTGCCGCCATATTCTATGATTTCAGCAGGAACTGTATTGCAAGCTACAGTTACGGTGACGTCTCAGGTAGACCCAGGAGAATCATGGACTCTAGATATCCCAATGGTGGTTGCACCCTTTGATCGACTTGATGCCCGTCTCGACACGCAAGTAGGCATTCTCGCGAAGGATGCCTCGATTCCATTACAGTACACTATCACGAACACTGGTAATCGTGAGGTTACTATCACTCCGGATGCTGAGGATCGACCTTCCGGTTGGAGTATCTCAAACAATCTTCAGTCGTTTACCCTCGGTGTAGGCGAGGAGGAAATCTACGGTGTGGGGCTCATTGGTAACGGATATGCGACCTCCGGTTCGTTCAATCTCTTATTCCGAACTGGTGACGGATACGAGGTATCAGCTCCAGCACAGTTGACTGTTGAGGAAGACATCAGTGGCTCAATTGCTTTCTCATCTATACTACTCGCGGATGGAACCTTAGGTAGCAATACGATGGATGTGGGTCCGGTATCATCTGGTCAACCAGGCTTCTTGCTGGAATGGTTGGTGACTAACGATGGAAGCACTACATGGTCGGGGACCTATTCACTAGATGTCCCATCTGAGTGGTCCTATTCGTGCATTGATCCTGGGGCATTAGGTGCTGGCGTGTCGGATTACCTCACTTGTTCCGTGGTTATGCCTGATAATGTGGAGGCAGGGTCTATTCCAGCGATTGGTGCAATGGTTTCAGCAGAAAACATGGATCTCCTCAACATCGTATCTATCCGAGTTGCTTCGGTAGAATCCGTTGCTATCACTACATTGACTGAGATTGAGGCCATGGAGATTGGTTCTACAACTTCTCTAGAATTTGAGATTACGAATGATGGTAACGTAGCAATTCAACATCGCGTCGTAGTTACGTCAGATGATGACTGGTCTATCGTGGTCCTCGATGATCCAAGCATCAATTTGAATCCAGGTTCTAGTCAACGCATTGATGTTGAGATTACACCAACCTCTAGAGGCAGCTCAGCGATTCTAGTCCAGGTTCTTGGCCCAGAAGATATCACTATTGGATCAATTGAGGTCAATGTGTATTCAGAACGCTCCTCCGTGGAGCCGACCGAGGGCGGGTCTGGTGCAATCATCCTTGGAATCGGAATCATCCTCATCAGCATTCTTGCTGGGGCAGTCATGGTCCTCTTACGCAAGGATAAGCCAACTCCCCAGGTTACTCCTGTCAAAGCCCGAGGAGGGTTTAGCGGCACCCTACCGCCTCCTCCCACAACTTCGAAGCCTGCGGTAACACTGCCAAAGGTTTCCTGTTGGGCATGTAGTCAACCTATTGAGGCGCAAAACCGTCGTGCTTGTCCCGATTGTGGTGCTAGATATCATGCATTGGGAGGATGTGAATATGCAGATATATCCACTTGTCGTCGATGCGGTGCTGATTCGGCCTCGTTTATGGAGGAAGGGCATGCACTCTGACGGAGGTCATTTAATCGACGGAGTTGCAGGGGTACCTATGGCATCCGGTCGGAGACAGGCTCTCTTCGGTGTTTTACTCATGCTCACTATCTCTTTGGCACCCATTGTGAGTGCAGAGGCGGAGGTCACTTTATCCTCGAACACAATGGCTCAGGAAGCGAGTCCTGATGAGGCTGCAGAGTACACAATTACAGTCCGAAATACTGGTTCCGATGATATTACAGTACAACTTGGCACCGCTCAAGGTCAGGATTGTCAAGGCTTCACATCTAACATTGAGCAGATTTCAGAGACTATCTCCTCGGGTTCGAGTGCTACTGCCACGTTAACTGTCACCGTAGCTCAAGGTGCTGAAGGTGATTGTGAGACTACAGTGACTGCAACAGCTAATGCAGCTCCACCTGCACCTCCAGGTCAACCTGCGCAGGACGATATTACAGTCACCACTACTGCGGGAGAAGGCGGAAATGGGCTTTACGGCGTTGCTCTATCAACTTCCCAACCAGAGAAGACCTATACTTCTGGAGATGAGGCGCTTTGGACTGTGACAGTCGAGAACACTGGCCAGCAGGCGGCCCAAGTAACATTGACTCTGGATGAAGATTCCTCGTGTGATTCTGATGAATTATCAGCCACAGTCGATCCGGCTCAAGTCACACTTCAGGCTGAAGGGGATACCGAGGATGTTCAAGTCACGGTACCTATTCCAGGTGGGAGTAGTACGGAGGCTGGCTCTCATTGTTTCATCTTGCGTGCTGAGGTTACTAATGATCAGAACCCGTCGGGCGGTGCATCGGATAACTTGTCATTGACTCTAAATATCCCTGAGAGGAAGGAATGCTCTGCGAGTGTGAGTCCATCCACTCTAGAGATTACGCCAGGTAACACGGCATCGGTAAGCTTCACAGTATCTAACCAAGGGAACACCGATTGGTCAGTTAGCACTGACACCTCTGGTGCATTCCAGAATTGGGCTTCCAACCAAGACACATCTTCTGCTTTGTTGGTGATTGATGGGAGTCGTAGTTTCACCTACGACATCACTCCGGATGACTCCATTGAAGCGGGTGATTCTACACTAATCACGCTCAAGGGAATGGATGGCACTGCGATGAAGTGCTCTACGGATCTCACTGTGCGTTTAGGTCAATCACATGCGGCATCACTCAATGTTGCCACATCAGTGCTATCGAACATTGATCCGGGCACTGCGGGAGTCAATTCTGTAAATGTCCGTAATCTCGGAAATGGTCCAGATATCCTTTCTCTAGGGGCTACGATGAGTTACGTCGATGGTTCAGGTACTCCGAATGGTTGGACAGTTCAGTTTGCATCTCCTTCGGTTTCTCTGAGTAGCCGGCATTCAAATTCAGGGGACAGTGAGGCAGTTGAGGTTCTTGTAGGCGTACCTGAGAATGCGCGCGCAGACAAAGCAGTCGAGGTTATTGTGACCGTCACCTCAAACGGAGCATCGAGTTCTGGTGTGCTTGCGACTGGGGCCTTCGAGGTTCGTGTTGCGATGTTCCATGAGGTGTCAGTGTCTACAATTGTAGGGGATGGCGAGGTGATGCAGCAGACAGGCGCAGCCGGACAGATAGTACGCTTCCCGATGACAGTAAACAATCAGGGCAATGTCGAGGATAATTTCCTGCTTGAGGTCTGTGACGGTGGAGTTCCTGGCGATTGTGTAACTCCGTCTTGGACCACTCGTTTCACTGACATGCAAGGAAACCGCATCACACAGATTACAATCCAGCCTGATGAGAGTGCTGAGATTGAACTACAGGTAACGGTGTCTTCGTCTGCTTTCGAATTCGAAGATGCAGAGTTCCGAGCAAATGTCTACGTTCAAGCCCAGACCTCGACAATGACCTCATCTGACTTCCGAGTTCAAGTTTCAAACTTCGACTATGCTGCGAATATCGCTTTCGTAAACCCTAGCGATGATCCTGATACTATGGATCTATCTCTCGCTCCGGGGTCATCGATTAAGTTCGATGTCATGGTGACTAATGCAGGAAATAGCAGCTTTGTAGATGAGGCTCTCGTCAATGCTTTCGGAATGGAGGGCCTCATAGATGTCACTTTGAGCATGAATGGCAGTCAACTATCTGACGCTTTTTCGATAGGTGCTGCTGGCTCAGAACCGGTTCTCATTACCGTTGATCTAAGCCTTACTGAACTGGCATTGGATGGTGATTATGGCACCATTACGATTGAGGCAGCATCTGTGAATGATGCGTCGGAAATATCTGTGCTCAACATTCTTGTTTCTGTCACTACAATTTACGCGCTCGATGTCACGGTCATTTCTGGAATGGAGCTTGAGGTTAACCCACCTAATTCAGCGGTTTTCGAATTGGAGATCACAAACATTGGCAATGCTGAGGCCGAGTGCATAGTCAACATGTCCGAGGCACTTCGCGGCTGGTCCTTGAGTCATAATGCAGATACATCATTCAATTTGCAGCCTGGTGAATCAATAACTGTCCTAGTCAAGGCTTCTCCTCCAGTGGGTTTGATTGATGAGGACTCCTTTTCATTCGTTGTCCGGATTGAACCTGTTGAATCCGCCATCGATGGGACGCCGATTGATCTGAAGGCAATCGGTTCCCAGCAGACTCTGATGGATCGAATCGGTCTCGACGAACAGCAGCAGCAGTACGTTCAGTTTGGCGGTGCAGGCATAATCGCCCTCCTCTTAGTTGGCATGATTATGAGGACAGCATTACAGAATCGACGATATTCAAAGGAATTTGAATCTGATGATTCCTGAGTCGGAGAAAGCATACGTTTCTAATGATGCTTTAGGCGATGTAAAGAATAGCCTTATGAGCAGAGTTACGGTGTTTTGACTTACGGGACTTGATAGTCCTCTGAGGTGCGAGGTTTGACATCAATACCAGCCGAATATTTGGCTGTTGGTCTCATGGCAATCGTCGGCATCCTCTTCCCATTTGGAGGATTCTTAACTTCCTATTTCCTTCGGCCAACGCGGGATCCAAATGACCCTACGAAAATGCGCTCAATACTCATCCCTGGGATGGAGTCAGATCAGAGCCTGTATCCTCGAAGATTGAGCACCTATGAATGTGGAGCCGATCCAATTGGAGATGCACGAATAGAATTCCATTTCCAATATTATTGGTATGCCATCATTTTCCTTGTTTTTGATATTGCATTCATGTTCCTATCATTCGCAGGAATTCTGGTTGCAGAATCCACTTCACCTGGTGGCAGCAGTGTTGTTTCTATGGATGAGGCATGGGGCGGATTAGTTAGCCTCACAGCGATTTTCGGATTCATGGTTCTTGGCGTATGGTATGTTTTCCGTAAGCGGGGCAGGATCTACATCTGAGGTGACATAATGACTGACGACGGGCAAAACTACTCCATCTTTAACAGTAGATTGTTGATTGATGTCGTTGGCGATGTCACTGATGAGGCCTTGAAGGCAAGTAAACTGAAAGAAATAATTGGAATAATTGGAGGCAGGCTCTTCAATTGGGCATCCAGAAAGTCGTTTTTCCCGTTACACCTCGGAATCAAGTGTTGTGCCCTAGAGATGGCTGCAGCTGGCGGCCCCCGATTCGATGCTCAAAGATTCGGACTTTTCTTCCGAAGCAGCCCCAGACAATGCGATGTACTTCTCGTCAACGGGCCGATATCGAAGAAGTTTGCAGATCCGATTGTACGACTTTGGGAACAGATGCCAGAGCCAAAGTGGTGTATTGCAATGGGTGAATGCGCAATCTCGGGTGGCCCATACTTCCAATCATACAATGTGCTCGAAGGTGTGGATACAGTAATCCCAGTTGACGTCTATATTCCCGGTTGCCCTCCTCGTCCCGAAGCCCTCATTGATGGTTTTGACCTACTTCGGCAACGTATCCTCCTGAATGGCGTTAGTCCTGAAATGCTTTCAGAAGATACTCCGAGCTCAGTCGTTGTAGGGGATGATTGAATGGGCATGAAAGTGGATAATGATAAGCAGGTCGCTGCATCCAGTGATCTGATTAGCGCCATTCAAGCAGAATTTACTGATGAAGGCGTGACTTGTGAATTGCGATTTCATGCCGGCGGGAAACAGAAGAGGCCCTATGTATTCATTGAATGCCCTCCAGAAATCTGGTTAATTGTAGCAGAAACTCTCTCTGAGGTCCATGGTGTAGATTATTGTTCAATGATTACTGGAATTCATTGGCCGGAAAAAGTACCGGAAATGGAATGGCAAGTAGTAGTTCATTTGATGAGAATGAGTATTCAAAATCCTAAATCAAAGGATGGAATGTTGATTCCTACGATAACAGATGCATCTATTGTTCAAGGCGCTACGATGCCTTTGGAATTAGAGATAAGCATAGCAATTCCAGAAACAAGAACCCCTTCTATACCATCTGTCCAGCATATCTGGGTAGGTGCGGATTGGAATGAGAAAGAGACATGGGACCTCGTGGGTATTGATTTCGATGGACATAAGGAAATGAGGCGAGTCCTACAACCACATGAGACTCCAGCAGGATTCCATCCTCTTCAGAAGCAACACAAGTTGCGATATCATGAGTTCAATGAGATGTACGATGATGCCCAAGGATTCATGCGTAAATCCGACGATATTGGCAAGGTCAAGTAAGGAGTGATTTGTATGGCAGAAATGTGGATTTCTATGGGTCCACAGCATCCTATGACTCATGGTCTTTGGACCCTCAAAGTAAAGATTGATGGCGAAACCATCGTTGATACGATACCTGATTTAGGCTACATTCACCGTGGAGTAGAGAAGATTTGCGAGGCTCGCGATTTTACCCAAATTACTCCGTATTGTGATCGTTTATGTTATGCTAGTGCCAATACCTGGTCTCATTCTTACGTCTATGCGGCAGAAAATCTACTCGAAGTGGAAGTTCCAGAACGTGCAGAGTATATTCGTCTCATTGCAGTCGAATTACAGAGGATAGCGAGCCATCTTATGTGGCTAGGTGCTTACTGTCCAGATATCGGAAATCTTACTGCATTCGTATATTGCCTTCGTGAGCGTGAGATGATGCTTGATCTTCTTCAGGAATTGGGAGGTTCAAGGATGCACTATAACTTCCCAAGAATAGGCGGCGTCAAACGCGATCTCCCCCATGGTTTTGCTATGCGTTGCCGCGCAAAAGTGAAGCTTTTCTTGGAAAGAATACACGAGTATGAAGCACTTCTCGATGAGTCTACGATATTTTTGATTAGAACCCAAGGGGTTGGATATGCAAAACCCGAAGAGATGGTGAATCACGGAGTTACTGGTCCGAATCTTAGAGCTGGTGGAGTAAATTACGACGTCAGGTGGGCACACCCTTACTCAGTTTATGATGAGCTAGATTGGACCCCGTCAGTAGAGCGTTCATCGGTAAAGGGTGCTGATTGTTACGACCGTTATCGTGTGAGGCTCGATGAAATGAAAACTTCTGCTAGTCTTGTTCTCCAAGCGCTAGATGGAATCCCAGGAGGTGCCGATACATATCACGAACCAGGTGATCCTGCACTCTTGGGCAAGGCTCCATCAAGGGCAAGTGATGGACAGACTGGTTTCCACCATTTCGAAGATCCAAGGGGCGAATCATTGTTTTACATTGTGGGGGGAGGAGATGCTCGAGGCAAGAATCCATACCGTGTATCCATTCGTTCTCCCATGTTCATTACAATTCCATATGCTGCAAAATGCATGATAGGTTACAAAATTGCAGATGTCCCTGCTATCATGGGGAGTTTCGATCCTTGTATTGGGGAGACCGATCGGTGATAACATGGTTGCAACTGATTGGTTCGATGTTCGAGGAGCAGTGTCCTGGTTGGCCGAACAAACCATGGACTACACTGTGGGCATGACCAGGTTCTGGGAACAGAAGTATTGGTTGAGTGACTTTACTGCTGCCTTTGCAATGGCTGCTATAATCTTCGTAGTTACCATGCTTTCAGTTCTCGGCCCGGTATGGATGGAACGCAAACTAATCGCGCGATTGATGGATCATCGTGGTTCAACAATTGCCATACGTTCTTTGTGGACGGGAGAAGGTAACATTCGAGTGCAGTGGTGGAAAAATCTGCCATTTGGTATTGGAATACCTATTGGTTGGATCAATGGTTTCCTATGGAATAATTTTGGAAATGAATCTAGTAATCCTAAGGTTACACAGGTAGGAAATCGAAGTTATGCTGGTTGGTGGTGGGCTCTACCTGGCATGATCAACAACTTCGCAGATTTCACAAAATTCGCAATAAAAGAACACATGCCACCCCGGGATGCAGATACCGTGACTTACGAAGTCGCACCTTTCATCATCATATCCACTACCTTGCTTGTTTTCGCATTCATACCCTATGGACCCACTTTATTTGCGGCTAATCCCGATCTTTCGCTGATTTACATGATGGCAATTTTCGGCATTGCTCCATTAGGTGTCTTTTTCGCAGGATGGGCATCAAACAACAAGTATACTCTCATTGGTGGAATGCGTAGTGCTGCACAATTAACAGCTTACGAAATCCCCCTTCTTGTTACCGTTCTTGGAATTGCAGT
>MDTB01140429.1_pt1 | contig 26346 bp, 22 predicted proteins | sample 811161 | NCBI WGS metagenome assembly MDTB01 (sample SAMN05326650, study PRJNA326480) | marine metagenome | isolation source: seawater | place: Mediterranean Sea | collected 2009 | reverse complement strand
TGAAGGCAGGATTTAATGAGGTCTTTTTTACAGATGTAAAAATTCCTGCAAGCAATATTGTGGGTAAAAGAGGTGAAGGCTGGGCCGTTGCAAATGCAACTCTAGGCCATGAAAGAGGCTCCTTAGCACCACCAGATGCAACCATGAATAGAGTGAATATGTTGATGAATCTAATGAAAGAAGAGACACTTGATGGAAAGCCATTAATTGAACATCCAATTTATCAAGATCGATTGATGCAAATTCAAGGTAAAGTTCTAGCTCAACAATCTCATGCTTTACGACTGCTATCAGCAAAGTTAAATCCAGGAGCTGATGTAAAGATAGGCAAAATGATTCAAAAACTTACTGGAACAGAGTTAAGACATGAATTAGAGGGCTTTGCCATTGATGTAATGGGAGAGATTGGAACCTTGTATGAAGATAGCCCGCATCTTAAAAATGAAGGCACATGGCAATTCATTTACATGTATTTTCTGGGCCTCATTATCGGTGGAGGCACTAGTCAAATTCAAAAAAACATTATTGCCGAAAGAGGTCTAGGCATGCCTAAAGAACCAAAAGTAGAGGGAGCATAAAGTGTATTTTGGCTTATCGGAAGAACAATCCTTTTTTCAAGACAATGTAAAAAAATATCTAGAAGAGTTTGCCAAAATAGATAGCATTAAGCACATTGCTAGAGGTGATGAGAAAAATCTTTCTGCAGAGATTCATCAAGGCCTTGTTAATCTAGGAATTAATGGGCTCTTAATACCAGAGGAATTTGGTGGCCTAGGTCTTGATTTGCTCTTTGCAGCTGCTGTTTCAGAAGCTTTAGGAGGTGGTGTCGGCCCAACTCCATTTATTGCGCCCTATGTTATGGCGCCAATTGCAATTAAACATGGAGGTAGTAAGTCCCAGCAGGAAATTTATCTTTCAAAAATCGCTACTAATAAATGTTGTTTTGGAGTTGGTTTTAGTGAATTCATAGGCAAAAGAAATGATGCTGGAATAACTTTTTCGAGCAATGGATTAAATGGAAGAGCCATGTTTGCGCTAGATGCAAATAATGCAACTCATCTATTGCTTGCAGATGAAAAAGGCAAGATCTTTGTTGTGGATACAAAATCTTCAAACATGGAAATAGTCAATCTAATAACAGTTGATAAAACCAGGCAATATTCAGAAGTGATTTGCAAAAACTTAGAGGCAGAGCTACTAGAAAATTCTTCAGACTCACAGGAGCCAATCCTAAAAGCAATCGATGCCGGAAGGATTATGCTTGCAGCAGATTCAATTGGCGCATCACAAACTATGATAAATAAAGCAGTTGATTATGCAAAGGAGAGAAAGCAGTTTGGAAGAGCAATAGGATCATTTCAGGCCGTAAAGCATATGTGTGCAGAAATGGCCGCAGATTTAGAGCCCTGCTACGCGCTTGTATGGCATGCTGCGCATTGTCATGATCATTCTCCTGATGAAGCGAGATTAATGGCCTGTCACGCAAAAGCACATGTCTCTGAAATTAGTAAAGGCATAGCAAAGAAATCTACCGAGGTTCATGGTGGTATGGGTTTCACAGACTTGCTCGGCTTACATTACTGGTTCAAACGCATTGGGTTAAATCGTCAAATTCTTGGTAGCCCAGAGCTAGTTCGAGAAGAAGCTTATAGAACGCAGGTTTAAATTAAATTTTTTGTAATTACTTCCTCTAAGAGATGTAATCGATCATTACCAAAAAACATTTTTCCTTTATAAAAAAAAGTTGGTGAACCAAAACCTCCACGCTCAATTAATTCATCAGTGTTTTTGATCAATAGATCTTTGGCCTCTTGAGATTCTATAAATTTCTTGAATTCTTCAGTATCTAAATTTAAATTCTTGGCAATGTCTATTAACAAGTCTTCTTGACTTATATCTTTACCTTCACTCCAATAAGCTTGAAATATATTTTTTGCAAACTCAATTAATTGATTCTGTTTTTTTGCGAACAAGCAACCACGCATTGCCTTTACAGAATTTACTGGAAATACATCTGGAAAAATTAAACTTACTTCCCTTACCTTTGACCATAAATTTAGGTCATTATTTGAATATTGTAATTTTAATGGATTAGGCATTTTTCTAAACTCATATACATCTTGATTAACCCTATTAAAAACTCCTCCAACTAGAATTGGCTTCCACTCTATTTCTAGCTTATGCCTATAAGATAATGATAAAATTTCAGTAAATGCTAGATATGTCCATGGGCTTGAACAGTCAAAGTAAAATTCTACATAGTTAGCACTCATTATAAATAGATATTGTAAATTAATTAATTTGTATAAACAGAAAAAAGCTCTTAGCTTGCTGGCGCTCCTTTTGCTTAGTATTAGTTCAGAGGCAAAAATTAATATTCCTTCGTCAGATGAAAATCAAAAACTCTGTCAGGAGATTTTTATGAAAATGACCGAAGATCACTTTTTTAATGATAAAGATTTAAGTTCTGTTAATACAGAAATGTTTGATTCGTTATTAGATCAACTAGATGCAGAAAGAATATATTTTACAGAGCATGAAACTGTTACATTCAAAAGAAAATTTTCAAAGTTTGATGATCTCTCAAGCTATCAGAGAAAATATACAAAATCTCCACTTTGCTCAATAGATTTAGAATCCAAATTTAAGTTCATCAATCTTTATTTTAATCGACTAATAGAAGTAACGAATTATCAGCTTAAAGAAATTGCAAAAAAAAGTTTTGATTTCACCAATGATGAAATAATAATAATAGACGATGAGATAAAACAATGGAAAAGAAGTAAATACGAATTAAAAAAATCATGGAGAAAACTTGCTAAGAATGATGTATTGACATCTATGCTAGCTGAAAATAACCTAGAGCAAGCAACTGAAACTATTGAAAAAAGATATAAGAACAGACTCAGAAGGATTTACCAAAGAAACCAAGAAGATATTTTTTCAATCTCAATGAATAATTTAACTGCTTTTTTTGATCCGCATTCATCCTACTTCTCGCCGAAATCTGCTGAAGACTTTGAAATGAAAATGAGCCTAAAGCTTGAGGGAATAGGAGCTTTATTAACAACTGAAGATGATTATCCAACTATAGTAAGCGTAGTGCCAGGTGGTCCTGCCGAAAAAACTAAAAAAATTCATCCTGATGATAAAATAGTAAAAATATCTCAAATTAATAAACAAAATACATTGCCTGTTGATGTAGTAGGATGGAGGATTGACGAAGTAGTTCAATTAATTAGGGGGAAAGCTGGTACAAAAGTTCAGTTAGAACTAATACCTGCAAAAACAGAGGATTTCAGTGAAAGAAAATTTGTGACAATCGTCCGTGAGGAAATTAAACTTGAAGAGCAAGCAGCAAAATCTAAGGTCATTGAGATCCAAAGAAATTTGCAGACAATTAAGATTGGCATAATAAATCTTCCTGCATTTTATATCGATTTCAATGCATGGCAAAGCAGAGATCCTGATTTTAGAAGCAGTTCAAAAGATGTCGCGAAACTACTTAATGATTTTAATAAGCAAGGAGTCGATGCTGTTTTAATTGATTTAAGAGGTAATTCTGGAGGTTCACTGTATGAAGCAAATAAATTAACTGGACTATTTGTTTCATCTGGGGCAACACTTCAAGTAAAAGAAAGTAATGGCAGCATCAGACCATGGGGAGATTTAAGAGCAATGCAAATATGGAAAAAACCGGTAGCAGTAATGGTTGATAGGTATTCTGCATCAGCATCAGAAATTTTTGCTGGGGCCATTCAAGATTATCAGAGAGGAATAATTATTGGTCAAAAAACTTTTGGAAAAGGAACAGTTCAAACACTTGATAATTTAAGTTCTGGGCAAATAAAAATCACTGAGTCTAAATTTTACAGAATCACAGGATCTGGAATGCAAAATAAAGGTATTCATCCTGATATTATCTTACCTAGTACTTGGGATATTGAAGAAATTGGTGAAAGCTCATACGATACCGCCCTTCCATGGGATCAAATAAAACCAGTGCGATTTCAAAAATTTTTTATGGATTCCTCTATTATTTCTGAATTAAAAAATCTACACCTTAACAGAGTTAATGAAAATCCTAATTTACAATATATTCTCAGCATCAGAGAGCGATATGAGTTACAGAAAAATAAAAATGAAATTTCCCTTAATATTGATAGTAGAAAGCATGAAAGAGAAGAAAGGCAAATATGGGCTTTGAATCTTGAAAATAAAAGACGTGCCTCACTTGATTTAGATATATTTGACACTTATGAGTCTATGGAAGACTTCAAAGAATTAAAAGAAACAGAGGATGAAAATTTAAAAATAAATACTTATGATGACTATCTCTTGAATGAAGGTATACAAATTCTTTCAGATTATATGATATTAAATAAAAACGTATATCTAAGCGAAGCTGCATAAAATATGAAAATTGTATCATTTAACATAAATAGCATTAGAGCTCGCCCCCACCAACTTATTCATTTAAGAGATACCATCGATCCTGATGTAATTGGAATACAAGAAACTAAAGTAAATGATCCTGAGTTTCCGATTGATGAAATTAAAAAAATTGGGTATCACCCAGAATTTTGGGGGCAAAAAGGGCACTATGGGGTGGCAATTCTAAGCAAAAAAAACCCTGAAAACGTCCAAAAAGGTTTTGTAGGTGATTCAAAGGATGACCAAAAAAGATTTATCCAGGCTACTTTTAAATGGAAAAGAAAAAAAATTATCATCATGAATGGATATTTTCCTCAAGGAGAAAATAGATCACATAAAACCAAATTTCCAAAAAAAATAAAATTTTATGATGATTTAGAAAATCACATCAAAAATCTTAAAAAAATTGAGGAGAATTTAATTGTAATGGGAGATTTTAATGTTGCTCCAACTCATTTAGACATAGGCATAGGCGAGCAAAATGTTAAAAGATGGCTGCGCGATGGAAAAACAGCATTTCTTCCAGAAGAAATAGAAATGTGGAATAAGATTAAAAACTTGGGCTTTATAGATACATGGAGAAAACAAAATCCAGAGGAAGGATCAATTTACTCTTGGTTTGATTACAGATCAAGAATGTTTGATGATGATCCTAAAAGAGGACTAAGAATAGATCATATTTTGATCTCAAATAATCTAGCATCTTCAATTCATAAGACTGGAATAGACTATATTGCCAGAAGCATGGAAAAACCTTCAGATCATTGTCCAATATGGTTAGAATTAAGTTAAACATAATGAGTATGTTTATGGCGTTAGATTAAATTTCCTACTGATAACTCCTATAATCCCATTAGTTTCTCCCGAGAAAATAATTTGAGATGTACTTGGAATATATAAGAGATCTCTTATTCTCTCACCTGAAAATATTTTCAACTTAGATTTATTTGTAGGGTTATATAAAAAAATTGTTTTTTCATTTTCGGCCTTAAAGTTATTCCCCTTTGATGAAAATATTATGCTAAAACCTTCCTTATTAAAAAAATCTTGATCATTTGCAACAATTGCTGAAATTCCTATTGAGGGAACAAAATATATCTCAGGCTCTATAAATCCGTGTTCATAATGAGATTTATATAAAGGAGCCTTTTGATATGTTTTGTCATCTGTATCAACGATCAACGCTCCTTCTGGATTTATTTTACTAGCTGAATAATGTTCTCCATATGAAGATATGGGCCATCCAAAGTTTTTGATGTCTTTACTTAACCCATATTGATTTAAATTAATCTCGTCGCCACCATTTGGTCCGTGTTCAGTGGACCAAATTTCTTTCGCTTCATATATATATGAAAGGCCCATAACATTTCTATGACCCATAGAAACAATTTCTGCTTTAGCAGTATTTTTATTTATAACTAAAATCTTTCCCAGCTCGCTCGATAAATCTTGAGCTAAATCTCTATAACGAAACGTACCAGTGCTAAATAAAATTTTGTTATCGTTAAATCCAGCGATTCTTCCTCCAGAATCACTTGCATTATATTCACCATAATCATTTTTAATATTGATACAATCATTCGGAACAAAAAATATTTCAAAGTTTAAAAATGATTGATCAATCTCTGCTCTTAAAATCGATGTATTAAAACAATTTAACTCCTTCATAAAGGATACTGATGCGTATATGTATTGTTCATCAGCAAACAACCCTTTCATTCCATATTGACCAGGACCATAAAAATCAAAGTATTCAATTTGGCTAAATATATTAGAAGGAACATGCTTAATTTTATTCGCATCCAAACCTAATTCAGAAAGCTGAACAAAAAAGAATAGTCCATTTTCTTGAGCAATAATAATGTTGTCCTCATATTGAGCTAAATAAGCACCGCCCTTGGCTTTTCCATTCTTTATTTTATTAAGAAAATTAGGTTTAAAAAGATTAAGTTTAATATCTTGATGACTAAAATATTCAGAGTCATCAATGCTGGTTAAAGTTAGATTTTTTTCAACTACAAAAAAGTCCTGCATGGCTTGTAATGCAGTGACTTTCTTAGTGAAGTGAATATCTCTCTCCTCAATTAGCTTATAAACATAGGCTTTAGAATGAAAAGGCAGGTAGTCTCTTAGAATGTCTTTTACTGAGTCCCTAAATACAAATAAGCTGCTTAGAACTAATATAGAGATTAACAAAAATATATAATTGAGCTTCATATGTGATAATTATAAACATATATAAGTAATCAGAAATGTTTAAAGAAAAAATTATAAAATTAATTTCATCCTATTCGGCTGTAGTAATATTTTTGTCTTTACTTATTTTTTGTTTATTCTTGCAAAGAGATTTCTTAATTTATAGAGATTTTTCGATAATTTGGCATGGAGCACTGCTGGTCGCAGAGGGTTACAGTCCTTGGATCGATTTTATCATGCCGGTAAGCCCAATAAGTATATACTTTGTTGGCTTATTTCTATCCTTGACTGAAAAATCATGGTTAGCATTTCAAATTTCTCAAATAATCATGAATTGTATTTTGCTAGCTTTTATTAGCATTTTTTTAATAAAATTTGAAAGAAATAGAATTCTAATAATTTTATCTCTTATTACCTTTGCCTTTTTTTACTTAATTTTCCTAACTCACCCTTGGTATAATAATTTTGGTTCTTTTTTTCTCTTGGTCAGCATCATGCTTGCTAACTATCACTCAAAAGTACTGATTTTTTTTTCAGGAATTTTTTCTGCATTAACTATTTTTATTAAAGTTGATTTTGGTTTTATGGCTGCATTCTCAGCATTTGCAATTATATTTTTCAGATTTAAAAATAACGAGAGAAAATTGCTTATTCAAAATATTTCAATATTTTTTCTTGGGCTGTTTTCTTTTTTAATTTTTTTTATTTCCTTATATCAAGATCAAGTTCTCCAAACAACAATTGAAACTATGTCGATAGTTTCTATGGGCCGATTCGAGAGAATATATAGGATTTTAGAGATAAAAAATATTTTTCTTATCTATATTGCACTTTGGTGCATATTCTTTGTGAGTAAGTACAAAAAGCATTTTTTTTCATATGGTTTAGTTATATTTTCTTCAGTAATAACATCTATATTTGGCGGGTTAGAGCATACTCATTATTATTTTATGTTTGCTTTGCCGCCTATTCTTTACTTTTGTTTTCAAGAAAAAGAAAAAAATAAGCACTTATTTGTTTTGTTGCCAATGATTATCTATTTAACCATCCCAGCTTTAAGGCTCAATGCTCATATTGCAGAAAATTATTTAACAGGATCTTTTGAGTCTGAATATTTCAATAAAAGAAATATAAAGCCAGACATAGAAATTATCAGTTTAGAATCTTGTTCAAAATATCTAGTGAATGTTTACGGTCCGTCAGATTTTTGTTCTTTAGAAAAAATGCTTGGGATTCATCTTAAGGCATCTGAGAATGAGACAAGCCAAATCTTAAATATCTCAGAATTAAATTTTTTAGGGGCTCATTATCGAATTTCTCCAAAAAAAAATCATCCCTTATGGTACAAATATGGTCAAACTATTAATGAAGATTTTACTGAAATAATTTATGCAGAAATAAACAATGGGGATTATAAGCATATATTAGTTCAGCTCGTCCCAGAAAATTATTCTAGCCAAAAATCACGAGAAGAATTAATTAATTATATAAAGAAAACTAAACGATATTCTCTTGATGAGAAAATTTATGAGTCGCCGATGTGCATGATTATAGGAAGATCAATACAAGAATGTGGTATTTATTCTTTTCAAAAAATTGAATAAATTTAATTGGTAAGAATTTTTAAGATGCTTCATAAAGCCTTGTCATTCAGCAAACTGCCATATCTTATAATGGTTTTATTTTTCTTGCTGCTATCATGGATTGCATCTGGCTGGTTAGATATAGATATTCTCAGGTCAAAAAGCTTAGATGAATACGTATTCCATAGAGTTATTTTAAATATTCATGAGGGATTCTTAAATTTCGATTTAAAGCAGATTTTTTCAATTTATTTCTATTTATACGGATTTCCTTTTTTCTTTTTGAACTATCTATTGGTTTTACCATTTCTTAATCTAGAAACAAACCTTATAGTTTTTCTTCCTCGAATAATTTCAACATTTTCAATGTATATGACATGGCTATTTCTGCACAAATTAATTGTTTTAAAAAATACAGATATCTGGATCGTCTATCTAATACTTGTTTTATTCATGTTTATGCCAGGTGTTTGGTTAAATGCTACATGGTTTCATCCAGATTTCTTAATGACATGGATGATGGTGATCTCAATTTATTTATTATTCGTATCAAAATTCAGCTTTAATCATTATTTTTTACTGTCGATAGTTGCTTGGTCTCTTGCAATTTCAATAAAATTTCAGGCTGTAATGCTTGCTCCTTTGTATGGATGGTTATTTTTAGATAGAGTTTTTAATAGTAATTCAAAAACTGAAATACTGAGACAGTTAATAATAACGACATCGATTGTTCTATTAACTTATCTTATTTTAAATCCATATCTTCTTCATCCTGATGGCATTATGGCTTGGTTAGATTCTGCTATGTTTGAATTTAAAAAAAATTCAGTTGATGATATTGCTATTCTTGATAAGCTTGAAAATACTTTTCTTTCATTTTTTATATCAAAAATAATTTTTATTTGTATCTGTTCTATTTCTATATATTTAATATTTAAAGATATCATCACTAAAAGTTTTACTTTTGAAGGAGCAATTTCATTTTGTTATCTTGTAAACCTATGTCTGCTAATTATTTTCAGTAATAAATTGTGGCCACATTATTACCTGCCCTTAGGAATATTTGCATTAATAATTTTAGGCATTGAACTGCCAAGGTTAAAAAGCTTTGTAAATAACAAATATATATATATTAGCGTATTGATTATATTGGCTAGTTCTCAAATATATTCAAATGGAAATGATCTTCTAATGCATTTTGAAAAACGCATGCAAAATGAGGCCGTAAAGTATGATGAATTAAACAATACTTTTTTTTTAAGCGAAGAAAAAGAATTAGAAAAGCTTCTTTCTCTGCAAAAGCTACTTGAGAAAAATATTGCACAAGATTCACAAATAATTTCTTCTGATTATATCAATGTGCCAATGAAGAGGCTTGGATTAAAACAGCAAAACAATACATTAATATATGAAAAATTAAATATTATTCATGCAAAAAAACTAAGACAGTCTAAAAGCAATATTAACTTCATTATCTCTTATGTTGATGAAGATTTCATATCTATTCAAAACAAGGGCGACAAAATTTACGCATCATTTAGCGACAAAGAATTTGATTTAAATATTAAAAAATATTTTATTTTTAAAGAAATTTTATTTCAAAATGACATAGTCATTCTTACATTAGAAAAAAGAAATATTATCTAATTATAAGAAAGATTTTTAGCGTCGTTCTAAAAAAAAATCAACTAGTAAATTTTTTGATTTGCTGCATTCACCCAAGTATTTATATGCTACGTTATGATTATGCTCAGGTTTACTAAAGAAATTATCAATACTAACAACTGCACCTGTTTTTGGTTGCTTTAATCCAAAGTACAAATTTTTAATTCTTGCATGAACCATTGCCATGCAACACATGTAACATGGCTCAACAGAAACATATAAGTCACAATTAACTAATCGATAATTTTTTAAATACTCACCCGCTTTATTCATTGCAATAATTTCAGCATGTGCAGACACTGAATTTGATTTTAAAACTTGATTAAAACCTCTTCCTATAATTTTATTTTTCCAAACTACAACAGCTCCAACAGGAACTTCGTCATTATTCTTTGCATTTCTTGCCTCATCAACAGCCAATGATAAGTAGTATTCGTGCATAAAAATTTTAGACAATATAAAAGTACTCTGAGGTTAAATAAATTTAACCGCTTGATCAAATGGCTTTCGCTCAGATTTAAGGTTGTTGATCGGTGAATTTTCATCTTTGTAACCAATAGCCATCCCGCAAAATAAGATATGATCTTGATCTACTTTTAAAAATTCACTTACACTTAAATGCTTAATAGACCATGCTTCTTGGGCGCAGGTATCCAAGCCCTCTTCCCGAGCTAGCAGCATAAATGTTTGCAGAAACATCCCTAAATCTGACCACTGAGGAGGCCCCATAGTTTTATCGATAAAACAAAATAATCCACAAGGCGCGCCAAAGAATTCAAAGTTTTTTAGAACCTGATTTAATCTCCCCTCTTTATCTTCTCTTGGAATATCGAGAAGGGAATACATTTGCTCGCCGAGTTCGTAACGATATGTCCTATATGGCTCTTTGAGTTTGGGTGGATAAATATCATAGGCAGGAGCTTCAGGGTCTTTCCATTCTTTAATAAATTTTAAAAACTTATTCATAGAGTTTCCGTTAACAATAAAAATTTTCCATGGTTGAAGATTTCCACCAGAAGGACTTCGAAAAGCTTTTTTTAATATTGTCTTTATAAGCTGATCAGAAACTGGGGTCGTTTTAAAAGACCTTACAGAAGTTCTTGATAAGACTGCCTCAGATACATCCATATTTTATTTCCTATTTCTAACATCAGAATAATTTTTTGTTTTATTGCTGAAAATATTTATCTTTGATTTAATATTTTGTAATATTGAAAATGGTCTTAATTTAGATAAATATTTTTTAGAACTAGAATTAAGTTCTGCAGGTGAAATAATTAAATTTTCCCACTCAACACTTTGCAAAGACTCAAAATTTTCATACCAAAGATTTCCATACAACTGAGTTCTTTGGCTATGTAAATGATTGTATAGGGCCTTTATAGAATGTATTGAATTGTTCGAGGGGGAAAACATAACCAACGAGTTATTTTGATTTTGTACAAATTTTGATTCAGCCCATTCCCATGGAATCCAGCATCGATCAAATTCCTGATTTCCCTCCCAAAAAGATTCTACATATTTGTATTCTTTTTTAAGAGTCAAGTATTCAGTATGATGATTCAGAGATTCTGAAGAGGAATGGGGATTAATGTTAATCATATAAGTTAGAGCTTTTTTTCTAATATCCGGATGAGGGCTTATTTCATAACCATCAAGATACTTCTGTATTCCGTGATCTGAATATACAGAATTTATCGAAATATTAAATTTTTTTGCAATTGCTTCATTAAATTCCTTAGATTCAATAAAATTTTTAAGATCAACTAATATCTCAGATTGTGGCTCCATAAGCCTAAGCGTCATTCCGAAACTTTCGCATGCTGTATTCATCTTCTTTGAAGTAATCTTGTTTTCATGCCAATCGCAATATTCATTGACATCACTTATGCATCCAGGAAAGTCAATCGTTTTGTAGCCATGATCAAATAAAGAATTAAACATTTCATGATTATTTTTAAAATTTCGAGTGTTTATAGAATCTGCTTCAACTATATTTTGAAAATCTAAATCACTAAAAAAATTCTCAATGTAAATGTGAGAAAAAGGGTATTCTACAATCTTTGCATTATTTATTTTTTCTATTAAGTAAGAAAAGTTTTTCATAATTTTTATATTATATTCCTAAACTAAAGGATTTTCTTGGGCCAATTTATTAACCTAGCTTTAATGAGATTAAGATTGAGATTCTTTTAAAATTTTCTCATATAACTTTATATATTTTTTTCCAATAACTTCCAAGGAAAAATTCTCAACAGCATAATTTCTGCAATGCTCTTTTACTTTATCTGATATTTCTAAATTTATGGCCCAATTAATTCCATTCATTAGATCATCAGAATTAAATGCCTCTGCCAAATAGCCCGTCTTCTTGTGTAAAATTAGATCTGGCATTCCACATAAATTAAAAGCAACTACCGGGGTTGAACATGCCAAAGATTCAATCGCAGTGTTTGGAAGATTATCTTGGATTGATGGAACGACTAAGACATTGCATGCAGAATATAATTTTTTTAACTTATGAGGATCTGAAATATACCCCATATTATGAATTTTAATATTTAATCCTAGCGAAAGATCTAGTTTAGTGCCTCCATACATTACTAATTCTATGTCATCATTTTGTCCAATTTTTTTTAAAGCATTTTTTAAATAAGTAAATCCTTTCCTTTGATCCTCAATTCCTCCAGCTGCACCAAATAAAATTAAAGATTTTTTTTGTGGTAACTTAAAAAAATCTCTTGATACATCTTGATTTTCAGGCACCCATTGTTCAGTATCTATTGGGTTTTTAATAACCGAAATTGGCCAATTTTTCATTAATAAACTTTTTTTTGCATGGTCGGCCATCCATTGGCTTGGAGCAACTATGTGGATTGGATATCTCCAGGAAGAAGTTTTTTTATTATAAATTGCTTTTGCTAAAGACTTTTCAAAGAAAGTAACTTTAGTATGAATTCCAGAAATAGCGCTTAGCTCTGAATCTAAATAATAATGCCTAGGTCCTGAAAAAGCCCACATATCATGAAGAGTCCATACTAAGGGTTTTTGGATTCTTGAAATATCTTTTATTGAAAGCATGCCGCCATTTATCCAATGTAAATGGATTAAATCTGAAGATAAATTATTGATTTTTTTATGTGCATTTGAAAAGTGCATTGAGATAGAAAAGGTTTCTTTAGATATAAATAAAAATTTAGAAAGTAAAAATTCTAGCTTTCGAATAATTGATGTATAAAAATCATGACTTCTTGAATTTAATATATGTACATAATCCAGTGATGAGTATTTTTTTTGGACTCTTAATTCTGTTTCGAGAGAAAGAGTTTTTAATGCTTTACAAATCCTATTAGCTGCAATGGAGGCGCCACCTGATAAATCTGAAAAATTAATATGAGAAACCTTCATGTATTTTTATATTTCATTTTTAGATTTTTTTTGAAAAGACCATGCACTTGTGCACATATCTTCTATAGTTCTTTTTGGCGTCCAGTTCAGCATTAATCTTGCTTTTGAGATATTTGCGTATGAATTATCGACATCTCCCTCTCTTCTTTCAGCAAAACTATATGGAATTTTAAGATTATTAACAGTTTCGAAACTATTAAGAACCTCCAAAACGCTATAACCTCTTCCCGCTCCCAAATTAATATTTTCATAATTCAAGGGTGCTTTCATCTTTTCAAGATAGAGCATGGAAGATATATGACCATCAACTAAGTCCATGATATGTATATAATCTCTAACTCCTGTTCCATCAGGGGTATTATAGTCACTGCCAAAAATCTCTAATTCCTCTTTTTCACCCATAGCAACTTTCATTATGAATGGAAATAAATTATTTGGCTGGCCAGTTGGATCATCTCCCAATAAATAACTATCATGAGCACCAATAGGATTAAAATATCTTAAGCTCAAAACCTTCCATTTAGAGCTTTCTTTTGAAAGTTTCTTTAAAATTTCCTCTATTTTGACCTTACTTGAAGCGTAAGGATTTAGCGGATTCAATGGATGTATTTCGTCTATGGGATGATAGTCTGGATTCCCATATACTGATGCACTGCTGCTAAATATCAATTTAAATACATCATGCTTTTGCATGACGGAAAGCAGAGATTTTGTTCCCTCTACATTATTTTCATAATACTCAATAGGTTTAAGGACTGACTCACCTACTGCTTTCAAACCTGCGCAATGGATTACAGCTTTTATATTAAAACATTTAAAAATGTAATCTAATATATCTTTATTATTAATATTTCCCTTATAAAAATTTGGTTTTTTCCCACAAACTTTATAAAGATGCTTGCAAACCTCTTCTGAGCTGTTAGATAAGTTGTCTAAGAGAACAACTTCAGCATTATTTTTTAAAAGCTCTGCTGCGCAATGGCTTCCGATATATCCAGTCCCACCAGTGATCAAGATACTCATAATTAAGATTTGAGACGGCCAAACTGACTCTTCCAAATGTTAATATTATTTAATGGTAATTCAATATTAGTGGGCATTTCATTTTTAATAAGAAAATCTAATTTTTGTTGATCGCCCCTTTTACATGTATTGATATTAATATCATTAGAGATTTCTGATGAGCGGTTATCAATAGACAAAATTAATGTCCTTTTTTTCTTTTGTAAAGCTCTGATGCCTGCATGAAGCCTTGTTCCAACATAATCAATTTTTTCATTTTGAAGCAAATCATCAAAAGATTTAAGATTTGGAGAGAGTATCTTAATATCATTTTTCATCTCTAAATCTATGTTGGAAAAATATTCAAGATCTCCTATTCCTTGAGGCCAAAAAAAAATTTTTGAGTATGTGCTCTTTAAGGTCTGTATGAAAGATTTATCAAAAGATGGATTTTTATTATAGTCAGTCAAAGTAAATATCGCATAATCTGATTTTGCCTTTGGTATTTTTCTACAGTGCTCTTGGTCTAGCTTCCATGTAGTAGGACAAGAAGTATTGATTGCATTTTTAATTCCAATTGATACAAGTTTTTGTTGAGTATAGGAATCCCTTACAGAATGAATTATTTGATTATCGAGCAACCTTTTTAAAAAAATTTTAGAGTAAAGGTTTGGTTTTCCTTGATATTGCCACCAGCCCACTCCAACTAATGATAATCTGTTAAAAGAAATTAAATCATAAGGAGAAAATCCAATATATTTCTCTTTATTTATATTAGATGTTAAAGCATTAGTTCCTCCATAGAATATAAAATCTGAAAGTTTAAAGTTTTTCATTGACGTATTCCCAAATTTTTCAGAAGCTTGCATCCTAAAAAGAAATGAATCTGGAAAAATGTCATCTATGATTTCGTGAATAGAATTCATGATAATCTGATTACCAAGATTGTAATTATTAATCGAAGTATCTAATAAAGAAATTGTTTTCAATTTGACGTTTTTTGATTTAGAAATATTTAAATAAATTTTACAAAATAAACTATATTGTGATTATTAATATTCCTCAAATTATTAATCTTCATTAAGTATAATGATAATTAGTTAATAGTTGTTAAAAAATAATTATGAAAATCTTAAAGATACTTGCTGTTATTTTCTTATTCTCTCTTTTGGTATATGCATTTTTCACTTCAGGTGATTCCAATAGTCAAATTAGAAAAATTTATAGATCAATTAAAGTGTTAAAAAATGACTATGCGCCCATTTACTCTGAAAAATACCTAAATGAAAAAGTTTTTGAGACTAAAAAAAACTTAAAAAAAGAAGCTTTTGAAACTTTTAAAGATTTTATTTACATGGATAGCTCAGATATAAGTCTGGAGAAAGGAAAAGAAGTAAAAGTTAGAAACTTGGATAATGGAGAATCAATTGAGATTACTTCATACGAAACAAATTTCTTAAATTTGGTTAAAAGGTTTCCAGAAATAGGCCCAGCATACTTGGATACTTATAATGATGATTTAATTATTGCTCAGGAAAATGGACTTTTTTTCTCAGCTCCAAAAAATCAATTAAATAAAAATTACAGTTCAGTTAAAGTAAAAGAGATAAAGTCAAATATTCATAAATTTACACAATATTTTGATTTTTTCGGTCAAGGTCAATTTGGTATTAAAGATATTTTGGTTTTAGATAACATGATTTATGTTTCATACATAAATCAAGTGGAAGATGATTGTTTCAATATGTCTATATTAAGAGCCAAGATGTCAGATTATCTTCAATTTTCAAAGTTCTTTAGTCCAAAACAATGTGTTAAAAATAGATGGAACTCTGTCAATGATAATGTATATGCTGCTAATGATAACAAGGAATTCAATGCTCACCAAAGTGGTGGCAGGATTGTTGAATATCATAAAGGCAAGCTACTTTTCTCTACAGGTGATTTTAGGCAAAGGGAGCTGGCTCAGGACAGAGAAAGCTACTTAGGCAAAATTCTTGTTATAGAGATCAAAACTGGCGATTTTAAAATAATTTCATCAGGGTTAAGAAATCCTCAAGGATTATATTTTTCAAATAAACATGGAGAAATTTGGGAAACTGAACACGGTCCTAATGGAGGAGATGAGATAAATTTACAAGAAACTATTGATCCAGAAAATGTTCAGAATTTTGGATGGCCAATTTCATCATATGGAGTCCATTATGGTTATGGCGGATATAAACAAAAAAATAATACATTCTATTTAGAAGAAAATAGAAAAGCTGAAATTTATAAAAAATTTCCACTTCATAAGAGCCATTTAGACCATGGCTTTAATGAGCCACTTTTTCAATTCTCTCCCTCAGTAGGCATATCTCAAATAATTGAATACCCTTTAACACATTTATCAATGGAAAATATAAGGATTTTCATTTTTGGAACTATGGGTTATAGGACAAATAATACATCTAAAGATTTGTCACTATATTTTCTAACTGTTAATAAAAAAAATGAAATTTTGCAGTTAGAGCAGTTTGAAATCGATGGGCGCGTAAGAGATCTCATTATTGATAAAAAAACTAACCAGATTTACTTTTCTGATGACCTAAATGGGAAAATTGGACTAATAAATATTAAAAAGAGTTCAATTGAAAGCTCATAGAAATGAAATCGATGGATTAAGAGCATTTGCGATTCTGCCTGTTATTCTTTTTCATGCAGGTTTTGAGAGTTTTAAGGGTGGATTTATTGGTGTAGATATATTTTTTGTAATAAGTGGTTATCTTATTACAAACTTAATTATCAATAATCTTAATCAACAGTCTTTTGTTCTAAGAAACTTTTATGAAAGGAGAGTCAGAAGACTCCTTCCAGCATTGTTTGTTGTAATGCTTGCATGTATTCCAATTGCATGGATGTTCATGCTTCCATCAGATCTCAAATATTTTGGTCAAAGCTTAGTATCTGTTTCAACCTTTTCATCCAATCTATTTTTTTGGATAAAAACAGGATACTTTGATTCATCGGCTGAATTAAATCCTCTTTTGCACACTTGGAGTTTAGCTGTTGAGGAACAATACTATATTGTTTTTCCTTTAATACTGGTGCTTATATGGAAACGTGGTTACTTATTTTCAGGAAGCATAATATTTTGCGCATTAATTTTTAGTCTATTGTTAAGTAATTGGGGCTCTGATACCTTTCCAGATTTTACCTTCTACATGCTCCCCACAAGAGCGTGGGAAATTCTTACAGGAGCTTTATTAGCAATAATTCTCTTGCAAAGAAATAAGATTTTCAATTCAAAATTAATTAATCAATTCTTAAGTTTAGCAGGCCTAGGATTAATAATTTATTCATTTTTTATATTTAATAGCAGTACCCCATTTCCGAGTTTCAAAACACTTATACCAATAATTGGAACTGCATTAATTATATTAACAGCAAATAAAGGTACTTTAGCTTTTAAATTTTTAACATTAGGGCCCATCGTAACAATGGGATTAATTTCTTATAGTGCATATTTATGGCATCAACCAATCTTAGCTTTTGCAAGATATAGATTGGTTGAAGACTTATCATTAATAACAGTCTTTGCTCTTTGCTCTCTATCTATTGTAATTGCCTATGCAAGTTGGAAATGGCTTGAAACTCCTTTCAGAAATCCTCAAATTGTGTCATCAAAGCTTATACTTCAATTAACAATGTCCCTTATTGTCATTCTAGTTTCGTTTGGTTTATATTTGCATTACACAAATGGTGCGTTAAATAGAGTTCCTCCAGATTACCTCGCAACAACTTTTTATAAAGATTTAAATAAAGCTCCTAATAAAGTTGGTTTATATGGCAAAAATTGTGTCTCAGACTTACCTGAGCTTTGCACAATTAGTTCAATCAATGAGAATGTCACACTTCTCATAGGTGATTCTCATAGTGCAGACTTTTCAAATAATTTTAATAAATTTGCTTCTCAGAAAGATATTGGCGCATTTCAGCTTTCGATGGGCGGCTGCTCATTCATGACGTCTTTATTTAATAAAAATAAAATGTGTGAAAAAGCTTCATTACTACTTCGAGAATTGATCGAATTGAAAAAAGTCGATCGAATTATTTTCATAACAAATCAATACAAGCATTTAAGCTATTTGCCTGAGCAAGAAGCAAATAAAAATATAGACTATTTTATTGATACTATTTCAGCTGCATTGAAAAATAATATTCAAGTGATTTATTTTAAGCCCAGACCAAGCTTTAAATTATCAGTTCCAAGGGCTGCATTGATGCGAAAATTAAATAATCCAATAATTATAAATAGCAGGTACAAAAATTTACTAGATAATCAAATAAACTCTATAAAAGATGAAAACTTCATTATCTTTGATCAACATGAAATTATTATTAATAAATTATGTGATGTAAACCTTAATTGTAATGGTGGATTGTTTGAGGCTAGGCCTTTCTATAGTGATACAAATCATCTAAGCAAATATGGTGCAGAATATATTTTTAAAAAATTTAATGAGGTTTTTAATTAATTTAAATTATTTTTTGGTAATGTTATTGAGGTAATGTATGTTCATTTTTTTTGCTAATACTGATAATCATGATTAAAAACCTCATAGTCATACCCTATAGAGATAGAAAAAATCATCTCAATCATTTTATAAAATTCATTCTGCCTTTGTTGAATAAACAATTATCTAGTGTCAGAGTAGCTATTATTGAGCAAAAAGATAATAAGCTCTTCAACAGAGGAGCATTGATTAATATTGGGTATAAGATTTACAAAGATAAAGCTGAATCAATAATCACTCATGACATTGATCTGTACCCAACGAATGAATGCATAAAAAAGTTTTATTTCGGTGACTTTGATGGAGTACATGGAATTTGCTGTTCACCCTGCAATACTCTTGGCGGCATAGTAAAAATGAAGATGAGTGATTTTGAGCTTATAAATGGTTTTCCTAATAATTTTTGGGGATGGGGGGTAGAAGATAAAGCTTTTCAGAATAGAATTGAAAATAAAAACCTAGAAATTAAAAAAAGTATTTTAAGAAATCGGGGAGATTTCACAAAATATTTTCATTCAGATGAAAGCAATCATTCAAGAAAAAAAGACAGTTGGAGATATAACAAAAAGCACAGGCTTCATTATGAGAAATGGAATGGATTATCTCCGATTAGTAAAAAAAATTTAATATATTCCTCAGGTTTAAATAATTTAAGATATACAATAGCAGCACAATTAACTAACGATAGTTATGATCATTTTTTAGTTAGTATTGATAAGACTCAAGAAAGCTTTAAATCTTTACTTGCTAGAAAAGTTATTGAGCTTAATCCCTTAAGTTAACTAAATCTTTTTTTAAAAGAAATCTTTCTAATCCTTCGTAATTTATTACAGCTCTTAGAAAGTTAGCATTATCTTCTGAGGAAAGTTCTGGATAATCAGCTAGATTATAATCCCCGCCATAGAAAAATATGTTTGCTCCTAAATTTTCAAAAAAATCTTTTGTATAATAGAGTGTATGGCTTCCAGATGTTTTACCATCACAGCCTCCCTCAAAATAGTTACTATCTGGTTTTTTGATACGAGTATTTGGAACCTCAACTATTATTTTTCCATCTGGATGCAATAACTGCAGGGCAGGCACAAAAAAATCTAAAGGATCTCTTAGGTGCTCAAGAACATGGGAACCATAGATGACATCAAATAAAATACTTGGATTAGCATCTTGCAACTCTCCAATGCTCTCATATGCATGAAAATTTTGAAGATCAAATGAATCAATGCCACCTGGCTCAATATTAAATATATTAATATCAAGAGAGTAAAATAAATATGATACTCCTCCATGCCCAGCCCCGTAATTTAAAAAGTTCTTAAGGCCGAAATGAGGCATGCTAATTACTTGTTTTATAAATTCAGCATGTTTTAAGTCTCTACCAACAACAATATCATTTTTATAATCTGAATTACTAAACCAATATACATCCTTATAATATCTGTCTAGATCCGCCTGAGATGGCATTGGGTCCATTTTCCAATAACCATCATCACACCATTTAACAGTTTTATTTCCAAGAACTCTATTTTCAAAAAAATTTAATTCGATGTATTTTTTTACACCTACAATTCCCTTAGTTCTAAGTATATAAATTATTCTTCTAATATTAATCATGATTTCAAGAGCAGTATAAATGTAAATTTTTAACTGTGCATAAAAAATTATCAAATACTCTTCGATAAAGTGAATTTACATGCTGGTTAAAGCTAAAGTTATAATAAAATCAATAAATAGTATTCCTAAAAAGCAAATGAAAATTTTGGCAAAGAGCAGGTAACTATTAAAATATAAATTAATGAAAAGCTCCATACAAACTAATATAAAGAATCCAGATGTTCTGCTTTCAATAATTGTCCCATGTTTTAATTGTGAGAAATTTATCTATGACGCTTTATGCAGCCTAGCCGATTTTAATAAATCATAATTAGAAATTTTATTAATTGACGATGGCTCTACCGATAATACAAAAGTTGAAATTAGTAAGTTCATTAATGCTTATAAAGATTTAGTAAATATAAAGGTATTTTCTCAAAAAAATAGCGGAGTTAGTGCTGCTAGAAACCTGGGGATTGATAATGCTAATGGAAGATATATTGGATTTCTTGATGCCGATGACAAATTTCTAAGTGAATTTTATAGCAATATATACCCACTTATTAAAAATTGTGATGAGGAAATAATAGAATTTGGATTTATTAGATTTGATAACAATACTAATATTCAGAATGTAAAATTCAAACCATTGCACAACTTTAAAGGAAGCTATTTTCTAAAAAACATTATAGAAGATATTCATGCATCCACTGTTTGGTTCTCTCATAGTAGAATTTATAAAAGATCATTGTGGGACCGCATTAGATTTCCTATTGATAAATGTTATGCCGAGGATGCAATGACCATACCAAAAATTTTTTTAAATGCTTCTTCCATATATTTTATAAATAAACCTTTGTATGGTTACAGATATAATAGTGATAGCGTTACTTCAAATCATTCAGTAAAACATCTAGAAGATCTCGTTAATTTTTATTGGAGCATAAATAAAGAAAATTCAATAAATAAAATACTTAAGATTAGAATAGCACGAGGCATATCATTCTTTGTTCACGAGTTGAAGTCAGATAAAACTAGATACTTAGAAATTAGACAAGATGTAACTTCTTTGATTTTAAGTTTTGAAACAAAGAAAAAATTACTATTGCCAGATCTTATTTATTTTCTTGTACCCTCAATCTATGATTTGTTAAATGGACTCAGATTAAGAAATAAAAAAGGAACATAGTTAAAGTTTTTAAAGATATTTTTTAATATGATTTGCGTACCAATGCCTCAAAAAATATTACAATTCACTCACTTATATTAAGTCTACTCTATGAAGATCATTGTCCTAACCCCAAGATATACTATAGCTGGAGTTCCTCTTGCCCAAGTGCGCTTTGCAAGAGCGTTAGCTTTGAGAGAGCATGAGGTTGAACTAGTGATAGGTTATGTTGAGCCAGGCAACAATCTTCCTGAGTTGGATAATGTAAAAATAAGAAATTTATCCAAACCATCTGTTAAAGGTATGTTTTTATCCATAGTAAAAATATTTTTAAAAGATAAACCAGATATTATTTTTGTTGCAGAGGACCATCTTACTGTTATGACTCTTTTTGCTGCAATCTTTTCTTTCTCTAAAACAAAGATCAGCGGCTCATCTAGAGTGACCCCATTTGATACTTATTCTGATATTTTCTTGTCTAAAGGATGGATCTTGAAGCAGCTAATGAAAGTTGTGATGTGGAGAGCGAATGTTCTGACCTGTGTTTCAAAAGATATGGTAAAGCAATATGCTGCCGTTTTTAAAAAATCACCTCATATATGTATTTATAATATTGTTAACGATTCAGCATCACGAAAAAAGATGGATGAGCCTATTGATCATCCTTGGCTAAATCAAAAAAACTGTCCCGTAATAGTTGCTGCTGGAAAATTAGCAACTTGGAAAGGCTTTGAAAACTTGATTAGAATTTTTCCATCAGTTTTAAAAGAAAAAGAAATAAAGTTATTGATTCTTGGAGACGGTCCTTTAAGAGAAAAATTAGAGCGGCAAATTCAATCGCTAAATTTATTCAATAACATTGAATTATTGGGATATAAAGATAATCCATATCCATATTACGCTCTCGCAGATATTTTTGTATTATCTTCCTTGGTTGAAGGGCTGCCTAATGTTTTAGTGGAGGCAATGATGTGTGGTTGTACCCCTGTTTCAACAGACTGTCCAACAGGTCCAAGAGAGGTTCTAAATAATGGGGAATATGGATATCTAGTTCCAGTAGGTGATGATAAAATTTTTATAGAAAGTATTTTGAATGCAGTTAACTTTCCTATTGCGCATGAGAAACTCCAGGAGGCTATAAAACCTTTTAAAGAAACAATAGTAATTGATCATCATTTTAGTTCCCTTGGATACTAAATACGAACATTTTTTAGAATTAATTTAATCAATTTTCTTAAGCTTTATAGGATATGCAAACCCAAAATGGTAACTCTTCTGAAAATGTTATATTTTTAAATCCAGCCTCATGCAGCATTAAAGAGATATCCTCTTTACTAAACCTTTTTTCGAGACGAGTGCCAAACCTGTCTAAGGCATCTGTTTGCATAAAGTAAAACGCTTTATTTCTATAATCTACAAGAGGAAAGTTAGATACATCTAAATTCATTTTTTCTGCTAAAAGAGCAATCCTCGCAAGAGGATAATAAACAAAAATTGCTATGAGGGATGTAATAATATATTTAAACTTATGTGGAAGAATAGATAAAAATTTACGCAATAGGTTGGATATTTTCCACAACAACCTAAACAAAAATGGCCTGTTTTCAAGGTTGTAGTATAAGTAAAGTAAGAATGGGGCATCCTTTTTCAATAGTTTTGAACAGTCTTTTATCCCCTCTAATGTATCTGGTATGTGATGCAAAACACCTAAACTATAGCCAAAGTCTTGGGAAGATTCTTTTAAGATATTATCACTAACAGATCCCTCAAAAAAATTAATGTTTTTAAACTCATTTAAATTATTTTTAGCTACAGTTAAAGCCTTTGAACTAGGATCAATACAGTTTAATATCCCGACTCTTGGAGCGACGAATCTTGCCCATCTCCCACTACCACAGCCCATATCAAATCCCTCAGAATTATCAGGCAAAGTATTGAATGGAAATATATCAAAATATTGATTCCAAGCCTTTCGCAATTCATCGTCTGACAAGCTAGATTGATTATATTGATTCCATTCTTCACCAAATCCGTCTACTGTTTGTTTGTGAACATTTTTCATAAAAAACTATTTTACGATGAGTATAAAACTGAGTAATAGTAGTGATATTGTCCATAACAATCTTGTGACTTGAGCATCTTCATGTCTTCTGGGCAATATGATTTTACATAATTTTCTTTAGCAATTTTTAGCGATTCATCATTATAAATATCTACAACCTCTCTGCACAATCCCATTTGCAGTGCTGTCGAATATTGCTCTTCATTGAATTCGCTTATGTTTAAAGATGACGGATGGTATTTGCATACTGCATTTTTAGAGAAGAAAAAATTTGATTTTTGAGAGATGAAATCTAAGTAATCGCTGACTACAGTTGGTTTTATTTCCTGAAATGAATCTATGTTTATTGTGAGTTCAATGTTTGGAATATTGTGCATTTCTTGTGGGGTTAAGAACTCAATCTTATTAAACTCCTCTTTTGATAATACTTTTCCAAGATAGTCTTTTTGGAGTGAGAGCATGAAGTCTAAATCAACTACATAATATTTTTTAATATTATGAAAATACTGCAATATTGAATGAGGAAGTCTTCCGAATCCAGGTCCAATTTCTAGAATACTCTGCACTTCATTTAATTGTCTAAAAAGAAATAAAATCTCTTCTGCAGATAATAAATAATCTATATTAACTAGACTACCTTTAAAGAAGATATTAGTTGGTTCACCTGTATCTTTATGCTTTATTTTTGATAAAAATTCGTTTAATCCAATATTAAGTTCTTCTTTAAATCTTTTATCTAAAAAATTAGCAAACTCTAATTGTAAACTTTTGAAATAACGACTGTTATTAGTAATTGGACCCCAAGAACCAAGTCTTTCGTTAAAACCACCTAACTTTCTAAAATTCTCAATAGAGAAACCTTCAGAGTATTCTTCCTCAATTAACTCCCACAAATCTTTGTTCTCATTATTTTCAATACTTGGCATTGCTGTGCTCCTCAATAAATTTATATTATTTTAATGTATCAGTCATGTCTTTATTCCATAACAACACAGTTGAATCACCTTTTTAAAAATTTTATTCCCACTCAATTGTTGCTGGCGGCTTACTTGAAATATCGTAAACAACCCTGCTAACTCCATCTAGTTCATTTACAATTCGATTCGAAACATGTGCTAAGAAATCATATGGAAGTTTAGCCCAAGTAGCAGTCATAAAGTCAACTGTTTCAACCGCCCTGATTGCAATTACATCGGCATATCTTCTCTCATCGCCAACTACACCCACTGATTTAACTGGTAAATAAGCACAAAATGCTTGACTAACATTATCGTATAGGTTCGCTTTGATTAGTTCCTCAATAAATATAGCGTCAGCGCTCTGAAGAATTAAAACTTTTTCTTGAGAAATCTCTCCAAGTATTCTCACTCCTAATCCTGGACCTGGAAATGGATGCCGATTTAACATCTCCAATGAAAGTCCAAGCTCAGATCCCATTTTTCTGACTTCATCCTTAAATAAATCACGCAAAGGCTCAACTAGCTCCATCTTCATATCTTCAGGAAGACCGCCAACATTATGATGAGATTTAATCACCCTAGCTTCTTTAGACTCTGATTCAGAAGATTCAATAACATCAGGATAAATAGTGCCCTGTGCTAAAAAATTTATATCATCTTTAAATTTTGCAGCCTCATTATCAAAGATATCAATAAAGGTTCTACCGATAATTTTTCTTTTTTGTTCTGGATCTTCAATACCCTTAAGATGTCTATAAAAGACTTTCTGAGCGTTGACAACTAATAAATTTAAATCCATCTTATCTTTAAATAAATTTTCAACATCTTGAGCTTCATTTTTTCTTAGCAACCCATTATCAACAAAAACACAAATTAAATTTTTTCCGATCGCTCTATCCAAAAGCATTGCTGTAACGGATGAATCTACACCGCCTGATAAACCAAGTAATACCTTTTTATCTCCTACTTTTTCTTTAATCTCATCTATTCTCTGCTCAATAAGATTTTCCATTTTCCATTGAGCTGCGCAATTACATATCTTAAATGTAAAATTTTCTAATATCGCATTGCCCTTTTTAGTATGGGTGACCTCAGGGTGGAACTGCAATGCATATATAGGTTTTTTGGTATGTTCCATGGCAGCTATTGGAGCTGATGAAGTTGAAGCTATCAGATTAAATTCATCTGGAATAGTTGATACATGATCTCCATGACTCATCCAAACGTCAATTTTGGGTTCAGGACCAATACCATCAAAAAGCATAGAGGTTTTTTCTATTAGAATTTGAGCATGGCCAAATTCTTTATTTTTAGAAGAATTAACTTGCCCACCAAATTGCTCTGCAAGAGTTTGCATACCGTAACAGATACCTAAAACTGGCACCTCTAATTCGAAAATTGTTTTCGGAATTCTTGGCGTATTAGATTCAGTAACTGATTCAGGGCCTCCAGAAAGAATAACTCCCTTGGGATTCAAAGACTTTATTCTGTCAACAGAGATATCCCATGGAAGTATTTCAGAAAATACGTTTAACTCTCTTATTCTTCTCGCAATGAGCTGCGTGTATTGAGATCCAAAATCTAGTACTAAAATTGTATCAATATTTTTTTTATCTAATGAGAAGTTATCAGAATTAGTCATTTAATATGTCTGAAATATTTTAAAATATTATAAAGGAAACTTTATTAAATCTTTCTTACTTAATAAAAAGTTTAATCTTCT
>MDTB01065282.1_pt1 | contig 26347 bp, 26 predicted proteins | sample 811161 | NCBI WGS metagenome assembly MDTB01 (sample SAMN05326650, study PRJNA326480) | marine metagenome | isolation source: seawater | place: Mediterranean Sea | collected 2009 | reverse complement strand
TAAGTCACTAAAGTGTTGTCCTTCCATAATTTTTAATTCGTCATTAAAAATTATTGCGGAAGCAGCCAAATCACCTTCATTCACTTGTCTTAAAGATGAAAAAACTTCAACACCTTCAAGAGGAATCGGATTCAATGAATCAGATTCGGTCACAACATTTTGTGCAAATAATGCACTTATTAATATTATTAAACTAAAATTTTTTTTCATTTTATCTCCTAAAATGATTAATTAACGATTTTATGACTTCCATTGTATGGGAAATCAACTTTTTGGATATAACTAAACTGTTGGTGGTGACTTATTGTTTAAAGAAAATAAGTTTATAGATATATATACAGCTATAAATCGATTGTAACATTTATTTTTAAAATTTGTACCTACAGAATTTATCGATGATTCTACAAATGATTTGTCACTATTAAATTCACAAAAATCACAACTTTCCTGTTCCAAGTGATCAGAAGAATGTTCAATTTCATTAAAATGATCATCTTGATGAATATGTACATTTAAACTAAGGAGGGAAAAAGAAAGTAATAATATGTTAGTGATAGTTTTCTTCATTTTTATTTTAAAATATTGTTAAGTTAAGATTATGAATAATGAAATAACCATCAAAGCATTTTTTTTAAGTATTTTTCTGTCAATAATTCTATCATCAGCAATGACTTATTTAGGCTTATATGCTGGAATGACAATTTCTGCTTCCATCCCTGCAGCTATTATGTCGATGGGGATTCTTAGGCTTTTCAAAAATTCAAATATATTAGAAAATAATATTGTTCAAACCGCAGCTTCAGCAGGAGAATCTTTAGCTGCTGGGGTAATTTTTACATTACCGGCTCTTCTACTTGTAGGGTATTGGGATACGATTAGCTACTGGGAAGTTACAAAAATTGCTATGGTTGGTGGAATTTTAGGTGCACTTTTTACTGTCCCTTTAAGAAGAGCTCTGATCTTAAAAGCTCAATTACGTTTTCCCGAGGGAGTTGCTACAGCGGCTGTTTTAAAAACTGGACATGAAACCAATGCCGAAAAATCTCAGGAAAGTTTAAAATTAATAGGTTTATCTGCTCTTGTTGGTGGAGTAGTCAAGTTAGGCGAACTTGCATTTAGTATTTGGTCAAGTGCAATTGGCGGAGCTGTTGCTATTAAGGGAGCAATTTTTGGAATGGGAGCCAGCTTATCACCTTCATTATTTAGTGTTGGATATATTGTTGGAAGAAATATTGGTATTTTAGCGTTTACAGGAGGATTAATTTCTTGGGCAGTTGCTATTCCAATCTACTCTTATATCTACGGATTTGAAGGAGATAATTACTTTGAAAGCGCAAATATTATATGGAACTCAAAAATTAGATATTTAGGAGTTGGTGCAATGGTTGTTGGTGGTATATGGTCGGTTATTCAGCTTGCTAAACCTTTGATTGAAAGTATTCAACTAAGCTTGAAGACATTGGGTGAAACTTCCGATAATATATCTCTTGAGGAGCGAGATTTACCAATTAATTATGTGTTTATTGCAATTCTTGCAATGCTAGTTCCTATTTCATTGACCTATTATGGCATTATTGGAACATGGACTTCAGCAATGATTTTATCTATCATAATGGCAATTTTTGGTTTCTTATTTTCAGCTGTAGCTGCTTACATGGCAGGAGTAGTTGGTTCATCAAATAATCCAATTTCAGGAGTTACTATTGCTACGATCTTATTCAGTTCTTTATTAATAATTACTTTCTTTGATGTTGATTCTTCAAAAGGTGCTGCGGCGGCTATTTTGATTGGTGCAGTAGTTTGTTGCGCAGCTGCAATTGGTGGAGATAATTTACAAGATTTAAAAACAGGAAATATTGTTGGAGCAACACCATGGAAGCAACAAATCATGCAGCTTGTTGGAGTTGTAAGTGCTGCTCTTACATTAGGTATTGTTTTAAGCTTATTACATGAAGCTTATGGAATCGGGAGCTCTGATTTACCCGCCCCTCAAGCAGTTTTAATGACAAATGTTGCCAATGGAGTTTTTTCAGGTAACCTTGAATGGGGAATGATATATGCCGGTGCTGTACTTGGAATAATAATTATTCTTATTGATCAATATCAAGCTTACAGAAATGCGGATTTTAGAGTTCCAATTTTAGCTGTTGCAATCGGAATTTATCTTCCTATTGAATTAACATTACCAATTTTTATTGGCGGAATGATTAATCATTTGGCTAACAAAACTGCATCTGAAAGTGGTAAAAACAATGGTCTTCTGATTGCTTCGGGATTAATAACTGGAGAAGCATTAATGGCTATATTTATAGCAGTTCCGCTATTTTTTGATAAAAATTATTGGCCAACCTTATCATTACCTGCTCCGTTCGACGATATTATCGCCATAACTATTATTTCTGTTGTTATTTATCGACTATATCTAATAGCAAAAAAATAACTAAAACTAAAAACCTGATATAGTAAATTGAACCTTTCCTTTAAGTTTCTTACTTGCTTTTAGCGCCTTTTCATATGAATCGTAATGAGAACCTCTGACATAGAATATCATTTTACCATTTTTAAAAACTTGGTCAATTTGAGTATTTTTTATACGTTCCTCAATTAAAGAATTTCTAAGGATTTGGGCATTTTCTTTCGATGAAAAAGCACCAAATTGAATAAACCATATACTATTTTTTTTCTTTAAAGATTTTGGTTTTTGAGTAAAAGATTTTTTAGAAAATAAAACCTTTTGATAAACCTCAAGAGAATCAATTTCTCCTGCAGCATTTAAAGATTTTAAGAAAAGATTTTTTGTAGAATTAGTTTGGAGGTGTCTTGGTCCATATAAATTAAATTCTTTTAATATTTTAGATGATGTTATATATGAACCTTGCGCATAAAGCATTTCAGCTTTTTTTAGTTTGGAGAGCCATACATAGTCTGAATCTATATTTGAATCAATGACTTGCTGATAAATTACGAGCGCTTCTTTGGCATCAATCAACTTAGTAGCTTGCTCATACTTAAGTGCTATATCTTCATTTTGTGAATATATTAAAGAAGTGTAAAAGATTAAGACTGATAAATTAATTAATAATTTCATCTTTAATCATTTCATTACAAAGAGTTGAAATTGATTTACGTACTTCAAAGTTATCAATTTCTAACTTTAACTTATTCAAACGAATTGAATGACAAGGGTGATCACTTTTCATAAATCTATCGACAAGTTCTGTCGCTTCAGCTTTTTCATTTTTTTCTAACATAATATCTATTAGTCTGTTTAGAGCAAATCCATCAAACCCTTTATTTAATAAATCTTTGTATAAAATTTCTACGTCTTCAAAACGCTTATTATCAAAGAGGAGATTTTCAACTTTATTATATGCCACTATTCTTTCAGAAGGTTTATTTTTTGCAAAAAGCTTATAGTACGTTATGGCTTGATCAATATTATCAATATTATGATTTGCGAGCTCTAATAATGAATCAGAATGTATTTTGTCACAAGAAGCACTTTTATCTAAATAATATGCATAGTTTTTGATGTTTTCTTTTGACTTATAGTCCATTGCTATAAAGTAATTAAGCATCGATTCATCATTTTTTTTATGATTAACATCAATTTTCATTAATTTTTTTTCATACTTGAGCGCGTCTTTCCAATTCTTATTGTTAGTAGCTATCTTTTTCAAGTTTATTAATGCCCACTTATTGGAATTATCCATTTTAATGATAGTTTCTAATTCATTTTCAGCTCTAATAAAATTACCTTCTGCTAAAAAGTCTTTGCAAAGAGCAACATGTGCTTCGATTTTTTTATTTTTTGAAATTTTTGGCCTTAAAACAACTGTTTGATGAATTTTAATTGCTTGCTTGATATCCTTTTCTCTAACAATATCACCAAGTAAAAGGAAGGCATCTATATTATTTGAGTCTTTTGTAATAATATCTCTAAGCAGTGCATAAGCCTTATCTTTATTGCCATTGACAAGAGCTTTTAAAGCATTATTAAATGATTCTGTGTCTGAAGGAATATTTTTTGATCTATTACTTACAGTATAAAATAAAAGGAAAAATATAAAAAGTATTATTAATAGAATTATTTGAAAATTATTTGAAGATAAAAATTCCAAAGAGTTACTCCTTGTCGGAAAAACTAAACTCTTCACCAACAGCAACATTTCTTAAACTATCAAGCTCTTCAGAAATTTCTTTATTTGACTTTACTAGCTTTGAAATTTCTTTTCTATATGAAAAAACAGATTTTAAAGAAATGATATAGCCAATTACTACGCCGATCATTATAAAGCCGATAAATGCAAGGTATCCGGGTATTTCGTATCCATTATTTTTAAAAAAGTAAATAGTAATATTTTCACTGTTTTTATCAAATAACAAAAATGTGCCAGCCAAGGCTGCTAGAAGTAGTAATAATCTTAAAACTCTAAACATTATGCTCCTGTAATTTCTTTTCCATGTAAAATAACACCTGTAGCATCTAATATTTCAACAGGTACGATGTCTTTAATGTTACTATTATTTTTTTCAACTATCACCCATTCATTAGAATCTGTTCTTCCAGCCCAATGTAAATTAGATTTTTTACTCTCTTTTTCAATTAAAACCTGTTGAAAAGAACCAACCATTTTTTTATTCAATTGAAGCGTATGTTTTCGTTGAAGAACTAGCATTTCGTCTAATCTTTCTTTTTTAATGTTTTCATCAATCTGATCAGAAAATTGCTCTGCTTTTGTATATGGTCTTGGAGAATATTTAAAAGTAAAAGCAGAATTAAATTTAATAGATTCCATTAAATCAAGGGTTTCCCTGAATTGTGCATCAGTTTCTCCGGGAAAGCCGACAATAATGTCTGTTGAAAGACCGCAATTTGGCATTATTTCTCTTATTTTAATTGCCATATCATAAAATCTTTCTCTTGTATATGTTCTATTCATTCTTTCAAGTACTTCATTAGATCCAGACTGCATAGGAAAATGTACATAGTTACAAATATTAGGTTTTGATGCCATGACTTCTAATAATTCAACATTAATATCTTGAGGATGGGGTGAGGTATATCTAATTCTTTTCACACCTTCAACTTCTGATACTTTTAATAATAAATCAGCAAAACTTTTTCCTTCAAAATTATATGAATTAACATTTTGACCTAGCAAAGTTATTTCAACAAATCCTTGGTCAACAGCTTTTTTTACCTCGGTTATAATACTCTCAACATCTCTGCTTCTTTCTCTACCTCTAGTAAATGGAACAATGCAAAAAGAACAAAACTTATCACATCCTCTCATAATTGAAACCCAAGCATTAAAAGTGTCACCTCTGGTCGGAAATAAGTTTTCATAAACCTCAAACTTTGAAAGTTTTGTATCAACAATACTTTTATTATCGGTTATATGTCTATTTATTAAATCAGGAATCTTTCTATAAGAATCAGGTCCGAGAATTATGTCAACATATGGTTTATTTTTTAATAAATCGTCCTTCAAATTTTGAGCCATACAACCAAGCACACCAATTATAAGATGAGGTTTAAGAAGCTTAATTTTATGAAGATTTCCTAATTTAGAATGAACTTTTGTTTCGGCATTTTCTCTAATAGCGCATGTATTTAGAAATATAGCATCAGCTTCATCATAATTAGATGTTTTTTCTAAGCCAAGATTGGTTAAAATACCTTCAACTAATTCAGAATCTGCAACATTCATTTGACAACCATATGTTTGAAGAGCAAATTTTTTTATCTGTGAATTTATCATTACTTTATGTAGCCCGTAAAAAAATATCTTTTTGGGTCAACGGTTTTATTATTTTTATGAACTTCATAATGCAAGTGAAAACCGGCTGCCCTTCCACTATTTCCTGACTTACCAATTTTATCTCCGCGTTGAACTTTTTGACCTTTTTTAACGTTAATTTTCCAAAGATGAGCATATATAGTCTCATATCCATACCCATGATCAATTTTTATGTATCTACCCCATCCAGAATCATACTGTGCTTTAGTTACTACTCCGTCTCCAGTAGCAACCACATCTGTATTTAAATTTACTGGAAAATCAAGACCTGAATGCATTCTTCTTTTTCCATCAATTGGATCAGTTCTGTAACCATAACCTGAGCCGATATAACCTTTGACAGGAGATATTGAAGGAATGTGAGAATACATTTCCTCATTTGATTTTATCTTGCTGAAAATAGCATTATAACTATCTTTTTGAACATCAACAGTATATGCTAAAGCATCAACTCTATCTCTTAGCTGAACTAATAAACTATTATCATTTTCTTCAATTTTTACGTTGTTCACGACAGCCCCTCCAATTCCCTGAGCCTTTACATCATCACTTAAAGGAGCAAGTGTGGCATAAGTCCTTAATTCAGCATCTTTCTCCTCAATTAATTTAAGTTCAGCTTCCAGATTTGCTATTTTATCTAAAAGCTCGTTGGAAATTTGTGAATATTTCTGATCAGTCTCATTTAATTTATCATGGTAATATTCAGCTGAAAACTTTTGAGATAAATAATAATTAATTCCTAAAAATGAAAAAGTAAAAATACTTAAAGAAATAATTACATTGGAGAAAGAAAAATTTATTTGGTGCAATCTTTCTGATGAAAGGAATTGAAATGAAAAATAATTTTTATTCATTGCTCTCCTTTTCAACATCTTCTCTTTTATCTTCATGATTAATTTCTTTTTTAAAATCAGCAATGTTTGACTTAATCGATTCGATATTTTCAATAATACTTGAATATTTTTTGTCTCCCACAAAATTAAGTACATTTTTTTCCTTAGTTTTTGAAAAAACATAAAGACCAAGCTTAACATATAAACTTGATAATTTTCTTTCAGATTGAAGGATATCAATTCTTAATTTACTTACATGGGTAAATTCTTCAGCTTTTTCTGAAGCCACAATCCCCCATTCAGTGATATTTTTCTTTAAGTCCTCAAAAAAGTTTGCCATAGTTTAGAATTTAATAGAACAAAGAAATATAGCAAAGGTTAAAAGATGCTCCCCATTTAATTGAAATAGGGAGCTATCTTTTTTCATGGTAGCCAACCAAAATTATTCAAAAATACCTTTCCATATAGATGATATACTCTTTCTTATACCATCAAGATCTTTAATTTTTAAGGATGAAGACTTATCTTCAACGTTGAAAATTGGCCAAGATAATAAACCTAACAGTGTGACATATTCTCTTTTTTCTTCGAAATCCTCTTTAAAAACTATATTTTTCATTTTTATAAACTTCGTAGGAATATCTGGAAAGTGTTTTTTGAATAATAGATCAATATTTTTGACTTTAGACCCTCCTCCAGATAGTTTAATTCCAGATTTAAAATCTGTACATACTTTTCCAATATTATTTATTTCAACATTCACTTCATCTATAATATCTTCAAATCTTAATTCAGCAATTTTTGAAATTTCTTTTTCATTTATATTCTTTTTTAAGTCGTCATTTGGAATTTCAATTTTAAAAGTATTGGTTTCGTCTGCAAAGTCAGAGAAAGCTGAAACATGTTTTAACTTTACCCGCTCTGCCTCTTTTAAAGATGTTTGTAAGTAGGCTGCCATATCTTTAGTTACCAACCTTGAACCTAAAGGTATAACTTTTGAATGTATAAGATAATTATCTCTATACATCATAATATTTGTTTTATCTGAACCGATGTCTATAAAGATTACACCTAAATCTTTTTCATCTCTTGAAAGATTTGGAGATGATGCTGCATATCCATCAAAAACTGGAAATGGCTCAATACTAAGATCTTCTTTAAAGCAATAATCTAATTGTGATAAATTGAAATTCCTTACGTGAATGACATGTGTTTTTGCATCTATTGATTTACCAATCATACCAATAGGATTTTTGATTAAGGGAGAACTCCCTATAAAATATCCTTGTTCAATATTATGAAGAACATATCTATTTGATGAAACTTGAACGTCAGCACATTGATTTAATAATTCTTGTTTAATCTCGTTGCTAATTTCTACATCATTATTATCTGCAAATCTCTTTCTTGTTGAACTATTTATTGACCTTATACCTTTTCCTGATACTGAGACCCATGCATCTTCATCAATATTAATTTTAGCATCTTTTTCCATTTTTTCAATGAGGATTTCTAGATGTGTTAGAAGGAGATTTTTATCAACAATATCTCCAGAAATAATACTATTACTTTTAATTTCAGCAATAGATAATATTTCTATTTTATTATCGGGAAGAATTCTGCCCACAGCACTTTTAACACTATGTGAACCTAAATCAAATGCTACCTGTATCCTATTTCTCATTATGTCTCTCTTACAATAACCTGATTAGCAAATCTCAAATCTATATACTTATAATCTGTTATTTCTTTTTGACCTTCTAATGCCTTTTCAAAAGAATTAAGGTATTTTATCTTCTTCGACAAGTTACTTTTTCCAAGCATAATTCTTGTTTTACCATTTTTCAAAATAACTTCATATTCACTTTTTTCATTGAAAACAAATTCTGAAATGTCATCATAAATACTTGAAAAATTATCTTTTGTGTATTTCATTAAGTCAACAGAAATCATCACATTATTTGATGCAGTTTTAGAGCCTTTTGGGTATAACTCAGAATTAGATTTAAAATTAGATAAAATTGGTAAAGATAAATCGCAATATTCCACTGGCAAACATACACCCTCAGAATCTAAAATTATTAATTCATCACTATTTATTAAAGCGATTGGTTCTCTTTCAAATACAACTACATTAATTGTAGAAGGAAATTGTCTAGATACTTGACAGTCAACGATATGATCCAATTGTAAAATCTTATCTTTATAACTCTTTAAATCACTTCTTAAAATATTATTTGACATAATATCTTGATTTTTTTCTTCAATAATTGATTTATCAAAAAAATTTGTTCCATGAATATTTATATTTTTAACATTATAAATATTTTTAAAGTTGGCCCATTTTAACGCAAAAAAACACATTATTATGGATACAATAATAGTTGAGACTACTGATATTAAAGATATATATTTCTTCATAAACCCTTAACTTCGCTTTCGTCAAAGCCCATCAATTTTACTTCCAACTCAAGATTTATTTTAAATTTATCTTCTACTACCTTATGTGCTTTCTTTATTAGTAATAGCATATCCTCTGAAGAAGCGTTTCCTTCATTAATAAAAAAATTAGCGTGCTTTTCAGAAATCTTGGCTTCTCCTATACTTAAACCTTTTAAACCTGCATCATCCAAGAGTTTTCCAGCAGATTTGCCTTTCGGATTTTTGAATAAACTCCCTGCTGATCTTTTATTTAAAGGTTGAGTAGATTTTCTACCAGTTTGAGCTTCAACAAAATTTTTGTTTATGATTGCTTTATCGGCCCTTTTCAGTAAAAATTCAGCAGATAATAATATATCATTTTTATTAAATGATGATTTTCTGTAAGAAAAGTTAATTTCCTTTTTCTTTAAAGACTTTAATTTACCATTTTTATCTAAAAGCTCAACTCGTATTAAGTTTTCAGATATTTCTCCACCCCATGCACCGGCGTTCATTATTAATGCGCCACCCAAAGTGCCAGGAACTCCATTTAAATTTTCTAAACCTATTAAATCATTTTTTACAGCCTCTTTAACAATTTTTCCTAGCATTGCACCACACTCTGCGTACATTGTTTTCTTTTTTACTATAACTTTCTTCAGTGAACTTTTTAATGAAATAACGATTCCTTTAAGACCTTTATCACTTATTAAAATATTTGATCCAGATCCTAAAATTGAAATTGGTTGATTTATTTTCTTAGCATACCTAATAGTCTGTATTAGGTCATTTTTACTTTTTGGGAAAACCATAAATTCAGCTGGCCCTCCTATTCCATAAGTTGTATGTTTTTTTAAAGGCTCATTGACAACAACTTTAGCACTTGTATTTTCTTTTATTTGTTCAAACAATGGCCTATTCATTAAAGTACCTTCCTAAATTTTCAGAAAATCTCCAAATATCTCCTGCACCTAAAGTCAATATTATATCATTCTTTTTTGAAGATAATTTTATTTCATCAACTACATCAACCAGCGCTATTAGTTTTACATTTTTATGTTTTTTATTAATCAGTTCATCAACAATCATTTTTGAATTAACTGATTTATCATTTTTTTCTCTAGAACCAAAGATTTCCGTAATAAAAATTCTATCTGCATCCATTAGGGCATCAGCAAATTCTCTATAAAATTCTTTTGTTCTAGAAAATAGATGAGGTTGAAAAATTACACTTAAGTTTCTATCCCAATTTTTTTTTACTGCACTGATTACACTTTTAACCTCTACTGGATGGTGTGCATAGTCATCAATAACCATTACATCATTATCTGCTTTAATATCAAATCTTCTTCTTACCCCACTAAATTGTTTTAATGCATAACTCACATTCTCTATATCAAGCCCCATGGTATGTGATACAGCAATTGCAGCTAAAGCATTATAAACGTTGTACTTTCCCGGAATATTAAGTTTAAATGAATATATTATTTTATCAATTTCAACATCAAAAGATACACATCCATTTTTGTGCTTTATATTTATAGCTCTAAAATCAACGTTTTTAGAATCAATACCGTAAGTTATTTTTGGCTTATCAATTTTTTTAATTATTGATAAAACATTTTCAGAGTCCTTACACAAACAAACTGTTCCATAAAAAGGTACTGAATTTGCAAAATCTATAAATGTATTTTTAAGATCATTAAGATCTTTATAACATTCTATATGCTCATAATCGATGTTGTTAATGATAGCAATAGTTGGATTTAAATGTAGTAAGCTCTTGTTATACTCATCTGCCTCAACTACCAATGTATCTCCACTACCTAATACAGAATTTGATTCAATTGATTTGACAACGCCACCGACAATAATAGTTGGATCTAAATTTAAGCTTTGTAAAATACTTCCTACCATTGAAGTAGTTGTAGTTTTTCCATGTGTTCCAGCTATTGCAACAGTTGAATTATTTAATTTTGAAATTTCAGATATCATTTTAGCTCTAGAATAGATTAATAAATTTTTCGACTTAGCAGCATGTAGTTCGACATTATCATTGGGAATTGCGTCTGAGTAGATAATGAGTTCTGCATTAGTAATATTTTTATAAGAGTGGCCAATAGATATTTCAATTCCTAAATTTCTTAATCGTTCGACATTAGGAGATTCAGATAAATCAGATCCTGTAACAATAAAGTCTTTATTTGATAATAATTCAGCAATTCCACTCATTCCAATTCCACCAATACCAATAAAATGGATTTTTTTAATGCTATACAACATATTTTTCCTTTAAAATAAAGTCAGATATAATATCTAAAGTTCTAGGAGTTGAAATTTTTTGAAAATTATGAACCATGGTATTTAATATTCTTTCATTTAGGCAGATATTTTTTATTTTTTTTAAAAATTTAATAGAATCAAATGATTCTTCTTCAATAATACTTGAACATAAATTATCCTGAAGAAACTTGGCATTATAATATTGATGATTTTCAGCTGAAAACTTAAAAGGAACTAATATGGATGGTTTTTTAAAATGAATTATTTCAGATATTGTCATAGCTCCTGATCTGGAAATAACTAAATCAACTTTTTTGTATAAAGAAGACATCTTATTACAATAATTCAGGATTGTAATATTATTTTTTGATAAGTGTTTTAATGAATCGTAATTTTTTTCACCTACAATCCATACTACGTTTACAAATCCTAGCTTATTTTTGTTAGCTAATAATTTTATTTTGTTATTTAAAAATTGTGAACCTTGGCTACCACCAAAAATTAAAATGGTTTTAAGTTGAGGATCGATATTTAATTGAATATCGTTTTCATTTGATAATAAAATAGGGTTTCCTGAAAAAATGGTTTTTGATTTTGTGATATAATTTTTTGCATTTTTAAATCCCAAGAAAACTGCTTTAGCTTGTTTGCTAAACATTTTTGTAACAATACCTGGATAAGAATTTTGTTCATGTAATACATATGGTATTTTAAGAATTTTCGCAATTTGAAGAGGTAAGTATGATGGATAACCTCCTGTTGAAATAACTAGATCTGGTTTTCTTTTTAAGAAAAAAAACATGACAATAAAAAATCCAAAAAAAATATTAAAAACCATCAAAAAATTACTAATAATTGCTTTAGGTGAAAGTGATCTTTGAATTCCTGAAATTGAAACTAACTTATAATCAATTTTTTCATTTTGTATTTTAGAATTTTCAATACCTTTTTTTGCCCCAACATAACAAAACTGGTAATTGGATTTTAATTCAAGATCTTTTTTAATTGCCATAAGAGGGTAATAATGTCCTCCAGTTCCTCCTCCGCACAATAAAATATTAGTATTATGCATTGACTCTTAATCTCCATCTTTTAACATTAATTTTACGTTGTGCTTTACTTATATTTAATAATACAGCTATCATCATAAGATTGATAATTAGTGAAGATCCTCCGTAACTAATAAATGGTAAAGGTACACCTGTGACTGGAAATACTCCAATTACTACTCCAATATTTATAAAAGCATAAATTGTTATACTAAGACCAAAACCAATTGAAAGTAATATTCCAAAGATATCATTAGACTTTTTAGAAATTTGTATAGCTCTGTAAAAAATTAAATAATATACGATCATTAATATTACTCCAGTAATAAATCCCATCTCCTCTCCAATTATTGCAAAAATAAAATCAGTGTGAGTTTCAGGTAAATAAGAATACTTTTGTATACTTTCTCCTATACCCATACCACCAAAACCACCTTGTTTTAAACCTATTAAAGCTTGACTAGATTGATATCCTACTGACTCTGAACTTGTTGGATCAAGAAATGATAGAATCCTTCCGAGTGCGTAATTTTTTTCATTTAGAATAAAAATTCCAATTGTACCAATTGAGAGTGCTCCAATAGTTGCTAATTGAATTAAAGATACGCCTCCAACAAAAAGCATTGTAAAAGCAATCATTAGCATTATAAGAGTTGTAGAATTATCTGGTTGAATTATAATCATTATCGTAATTGGTGCTATTGATGCAAGTGGAACCAATATTCCTTTGAAAAATTGCTGCATATATTTATAATTATTATCAATGTAGCTAGCCAGAAATATAATCATTGAAAAACGTGCTATATCGGATGTTTGAAATGATATTGGACCGATTGATAACCATCTACAGGAATCTCCAGCGCAGCCTTGAAATTTTGTATAAACTAGTAACAAAAAAGATATCAAAAGTAAATAAGGAGAAATAATTTGCAACTTTCTGTAATTTATTTTTGTAAGAAAAATAAAAATAAAAAAAGCTGGAACAAGTTTCGCCATCTGGCTAGTTAAGAAGTATGTCCTAGATTCATCTCCGGTTACTTCTAATGATTTTACCCAACTTGCACTAAAAAGCATAAATAGACCAAAAGATATAAGTACAATTATTGTGAAAAATAAAAATCTATCTTGTTTTTGCTCTTTTATATTCATACATAAAATCCTTTAACTATATTTTTAAAAGCTGTTCCTCTTTCTTCAAAATTTTTGAACTGATCATAGCTTGAGCATGCAGGAGAAAGTAAAACAGTATTTCCTTTGCTTGCAGATTGAATTGACAAATTTACTGCATCGTCAAATTTTTCAAAAATTTTTACATTTATTTCGCTTGATAAAGAATCATTTATTGGTTTTGCAGCTTGACCATAAGCAAAAATTGACTGGATGTTATTTTTAAACTTTAAAATACTAGAAAAATCTTTTTCTTTTGGAATACCTCCCATAATTAAAATGATATTACTATCAATTGACTTTAAAGCCATAATTGCTGAATCAATATTTGTTGATTTTGAATCATTGATAAAATCTATTCCATTTTTATTTAGGAAATGTTCAAATCTATGCGAAAGTCCTACAAAATTTTGAATAACTCTAAAAATATTTTTTTCACTAATCCCAATTTTTTTAGCAATAGTGGCAGCAGCTATAAAATTTGAAATATTGTGCATTCCTTGCAACTTACATTTATCAACATCTAATGAAAAACCTGTATCTTCAGATTCTATTTTATTTTCATTAAAATAAAAATTTCCGTGTCCCTTTTTTAGTGAAAACGAAGAACTATTATTATGGTCAATAAATTTTTTTTTGATTTCAATATCATCAAAATTATAAATACAGTGATTAGAATTTTCAAAAATTTTCATTTTAGTATCTAAATAATGATCGAAAGAATTATACCTATCAATATGGTCAACGGAAATGTTAAGTATTGCTGAAATTTCTTTTCTAAGAAAATTAGAATGTTCAAGTTGAAAGCTTGATAATTCTAATATGCAATAATCAAATTCATTTTTTTTAAACAATGTATTTTCTAAAACAACTTTTGAAAATGGAATACCGATGTTACCTGATTTTAAGATTTTAAATTCAGTGCATAAAATATCATAGATCAACGAAACTGTGGTAGTTTTGCCATTTGTCCCAGTAATACAAATATTTTTTATATTCGAAAGTAGTGAAGCAAACTCAATCTCGCTTATTATTGGAATTTTTAAATCATAAATATTATTGATGATATCAATTTCATTAGGTATGCCCGGTGATTTTATTATAATATCACAATCTAAAATTTTTTGAGAATGTTTTCCAACTTCTACCTCGACGTTTAATTGCTTAAGTTCATTAACGTATGGATGACTATGATTCAAATTTTTATCTGAAATAAATACTTTATTATTAAGACTTCTTGCTAGTTTTGCTGACCAATATCCGCTCTCACCTAAGCCCAAAATACCAATATTTTTTCCTTCTAAATTCATTGATTTTGTTTCCTGATGTATGCAGGTACCTCTAAATCAGCACTTTGATCAAAATCATCAAATACTAAAGTAGGTCCATCACTTTCTTCATCAAATTCTTCATCCGATTGGACAATATTATTATTTTTTTGATTAAATAATGTTGTATTTCTTGAATCCATCAAATCATTTGTATCATTATGAAATCTTCTCTTTTCTACTTCTTTTTTTATTTCAATAGCTTCAATTGGTTTTCGATTAAATCCAGTTGCAATAACTGTTACTTTAAGTTCATCATCCATATTTTCATCCACAACACAACCAAAAATAAGATGTACGTCGTGTCCTGCTTCCTCATAAATTAATTTTGTTGCTGCATCAACTTCACGCATTGTCATTTTTTTGTTTCCTGTAACATTTACTAGTGCTGCTTTAGCACCTTTTATTGACTGATTATCTAATAATGGACTACAAATTGCCTGCTGTGCAGCCAATACAGCTCTTTCTTCACCTTTTGCAGTTCCTGTACCCATTACTGCATCTCCCATACCGCTCATGACTGTTTCAACATCTGCGAAATCAATATTTACATTTCCTTGCTTATTAATAAGATCAGAAATACTCTGTGCTGCTTGCAATAATACCGAATCTGATTCTGAAAAGCCTTCTTCAAGGGTTGTATTATAATCAATCACCGAAAGTAACTTTTCATTGGGTATTACTATTAAAGTATCACAAAAGTTCCTCATTGTGGAAATACCTTTAAGTGCTGCAGACATTTTTTTAGGACCTTCAAAATTAAATGGAAGAGTTACAATGCAAACAGTTAAGATTCCCAATTCTTTACAAATTTTTGCTACAACTGGAGCAGCTCCTGTTCCAGTACCTCCACCCATGCCTGCTGTGACAAAAACAAGGTCTGATCCTGCGACTATAGATGAAACAGCCTCTTTATCATGAATGATTGCTTTTCTTCCAACTTCTGGCTTTGCACCAGCACCAAGGCCTTTGGTTAAATCTTTTCCTATTTGGATTTTAGTCTCAGCTGGATTATTATCAAGATCTTGAGCATCAGTATTGATTGCTATAAACTCAACTCCATCCATACCAGACGTAATCATTCTATTAATTGCATTACCTCCAGCACCACCAACTCCTAAAACCTTGATTCTTGCTTTTTGTGCTGCAAATTCGTCAAATTCAAATAACATAATTTCTCCTTATTCTTTTATTTCTGCTCTTAAAATACAGATTGATTTTTTTTCTACTTTTTGCCCTGGAGCAACGCTCTGACTAGTAATTAGACCTCTTCCGCTTATTTGTGGCTTTATACCAATTTTTTGAAGAATTGAAAAAGCATCTCTAACTGTTTTTCCAGATAAGTCAGGCATTTCAACATATTCTACTTTTGTTTGTAAATTTTTTTGAATTAGTACTGGCACATTCCTTTTAGTTTGAGATTTTGATTTAGAGTTTGATATTGATTTATCGATACTTATAACTCTATCCATTACAGATTTAAATACTGGAGCAGCAGACATAGAACCCCAGTGCATACTTTTAGATGCATCTGCGCCATCTAATATTACCAAACATAATAATTGTGGATTATTAGATGGAAAAAATCCAACAAAGCTTGAGATAAATTCGTCATCCGAATATTTTCCATTAACTAATTTTTTCGATGTTCCTGTTTTACCAGCGACATCCCAACCTTTAATCTCTGCTTTTTTTCCACTACCTTCTTTAACTGTATGTGAAAGCATAATCTTTAATTTTTCAGAATTTGATTGAGATAAAACTCTTTTTTTTGTACTTCTTTGGTTTTTTATAATTGTATCATCGTGTTTTTCAATTTTTTCAACAACATATGGCTTAAGTAAAAATCCTCCATTTGCTATTGCAGCATATGCCATAGCTATTTGAAGGGGCGTTGTTGAAATTTCATAACCTATAGGAATACTATGCATTGATGATAAGCTCCATTTTGATGGATCTCTAAAAACTCCTGAAGCTTCCGTTTGTGAATCAAATCCTGTCCTAGCACCAAAGCCAAATTCCCTTGCCTGATTATAAAGACTTTTCTTACCAAGAATTTCAGCAATTTTTATTGTTCCAATATTACTTGAAAATGCAAGAATCTCTTTAACATTCAATACACTATGTGGTTCAGAGTCTTCAATCATTTTAATATTATGAAAGTTATAAGGCCCTTCAACATTAAATTCGTCCATCAAATCTATATTATTTTCTAACGCTGCTGCCATAGTTACAATTTTAAAGGTTGAACCTGGTTCAATTAAATCAGTTATAATCTTATTTTTTTGGAGTTCAACTTCAAAATCATTTGGAGAATTAGGATTGTAATCAGGAAGATTCACCATTGACAATACGGCTCCGTTTTGTGGATTTATTATAAGTCCCATGGCTTTTGAAGCTCCAGTATTTTCCATTTGCATTATAAGTTCTTCTCGTAGAATTGCTTGATATTCTTTATTTATTGATAATACAATATCTGCTCCATTTTTTGCATCCTCACTTGGAAGAGTTGGGTCAGATATTCGTAAACCTAATCCATTTCTTTTTGATAGTTTTGATCCACTTATAGGCTCAAGATATTTGTTATACTTAGATTCTAAACCTGAAATACCATAGTCATCTACGTTTGTAAAACCTACAAGCTGAGAAACTAAATTGTCCTCTGGGTAATATCTTTTGAAACTTTTTCTAATAATAATTTCATTTGGGTATTTCTTTTGTAATTTTTCACAATTTTTATTTGTCTTTTTTTCTAGATCTATATAATCCCTATTAGCATTATATTTAATTAGATAATCGTCAACAGGGTTTCCAGTACAGCTTGAAAGATCTTCAAATAAACTATTAACATTTTGAATTTTTTTAGGATGTATACCTATTCGATAAAATGTAAGATTTTGTGTTAAACTTTCACCATTGGTATCATAAAAATTACCTCTAAAACCTTTTACAGATTCTAACCTTATTCCTTGGGGATTTTCAATTTTATTTATGATTTGAATATTAAATAATCGAACACCGAATCCAACCCAAGTTACCATAATAACTATGTGAAGAAAAATAATTCTATTTTTAAATTTGAGATAATTTTTAGTCATTAACTTTTAAAGTTATTGTTTCAGGTTTACTGGGAACTAAACCAATTTTTTTTCCTTTTTTTGAAATAATATCAGCTCTTTTCAATCTCTCAACCGCATTTTTTCTTATTTTTAATTTTTCGTCGAGTTTTACAAGGGTTTTTTTATTAAAATCAATACTGGATTGGGTTTTATCAACCTCCACAAAAGAAGCTAAATATACTGCTATAGTCAAAACGACTATTGTAAACATCAAAATCCATTTAAAATTTTCTCTTTTTTGCTTCTCAGCTTTACTAAGTCTTCTTTTTTTAGCCAATCTTTTCTCCAACTCTCATTTTTGCACTTCTTGATCTTTTATTAATTTTTACTTCATCTGTCGACGGGATTAATGGTTTTTTAAAAATTAATTTTATAGCATTTTCTCTTTTAAGATTTTTAAGTTTATGCTTTACAATTCTATCCTCAATTGAATGGTAGCTAATCACAACCAACCTTCCACCAGGATTAAGTAAATCTATAAAACCACCTAAAAAATTTTCCAAATGTTCAAGCTCTTTGTTTGTTTCGATTCTTAGGGCTTGAAAAATTCTTGAATATGTTTTTATTCTAAATCTGTAGGGCGTTACTTTATCAATTATAGAAGTAATAGAATAAACATCTATATCACAATCTGATTCTTTAATCATTTTAGCAATTCTATATGCGTTTCTTTCTTCTCCGAATTCCTTAAATATTTTTGTAAGACTTCTTAAGTCATATTTTCTAATAATATTATCAGCACGATCGCTATCTAAGTCTTTATCAAATCTCATATCCAGATCTGAACTATATTTATGAGAAAATCCTCTCTGATTATTTTCTAATTGAAAAGATGAAAGGCCTAAGTCAAGAATTATACCATCTACACCCTCAATATCATTAGATAGCATTATCCTATTAAGATTTTGATAGCTATCATGGAATAATTTGAAATTTTCATACTTTGAAAGTCTTTGATTAGCCAAGTCGATAGATGTTCTGTCCCTGTCTATTCCAAGTAAAAATCCTGAATCAATTTTCTTGAGTATTTCTTCAGAATGACCACCTAGACCTAATGTTCCATCTACATATATACCATTATTTTTTATATTCAAATTTTCTAATGACTCCATCAACATTACAGGTAAATGTCTGTTATTTGTTGATGAATGAGCAATCATCAGATGTTTACTTTCTCGGAGAGCTTATCATAGGATTGATCATCAATATTTTCAGATTTGTCTAAATTATTTAGTAATGAAGAATTCCAAATTTCAATTTTATTTAAAACGCCAATAATAGTTACATTTTTTTTGATTGAAGCATAGTCAATTAAAGATTGAGGTAATACAAATCTTCCTTGAGAATCAAATTTTAAAATATTTGCATAACGTAAATGGTTTCTTAAAAAAATTCGATTGGTTTTTGAAAGAGAAGAAAGCTGTTGAAGCTCTTTTTGAATTTTTTTCCATTCTGAAATTGGGTAAATCCAAGCACAATTATCTATCCCTTTGGTCACCACAAAAGTTTTTTTATCTTTTTTGGAAAATTGTTTTCTTAAGGATGCAGGAATATTGATTCTATTCTTAGAATCAATACTAAAAGTATACTGTCCTGTAAATATATATTGGCTACTCATAACAAATTAAGGGATATTAACCCACTATTAACCACTTATGTTACGATATTCAGTAAGCTTATGTCAATGAATTTGTATGATAAATTGAAATAATTTTAAAGGACTAATTTTTGGGTAAATACTTTACCACAGTCAATGAGTATGGATTTGAACTTAAAATGAGTTCAATAGGAAAGTCATTAATAATTTTTTCTGAAAAATCTTTGAATGTATCGTCGGAAAAAAAGATTAGTTCAAAATCTACTGTATTTGCAATTAGGAAAAATTTTGGTTCACCGTTCCATATTTCTAAAAACGAATTTGATTGATTGTTCATTGTTTCTTCAAAAATAAAGAACTCTTTTGCAGAAAAATTATCATAATAGTTGATATAATTTTCTTTTTTTGATTTAAAGCGAATTGTTGTTGGAACGTCAACATCATCAATTGAAATTACTTCCTGACTTCTTTCAACATAGAATTCAATTAAATCAGATTTAGAAATTCTTAACTCACCTTCTTGATCAGATTTAGATATTTCATTATTCGAATTAAGAAAAAAACTTAAAAATAAAACTAAAGCAAAAAACCCTATTCCCATTACAACGCTTGAATTAAATAAATTTTCACTATTTAGGTTTTCTAATAGATTTAATTTCTTTTCATTCGAATCTGAAACAAATTTTAAATTATTTGCAGTTGTTTTTTGATTTAAAAAACTATTCAATTCATTTAAAGCCTCATCAACATCAATTCCAATCTCAGTAATATATGCTTTAAAAAATAAAATGACATAAACATCAGGAATTTCAGCAAATTTACCTTTTTCAATAGTTTGCAAATATTTTATATCAATTTTAGTTCTCTTAGAAATATCCTTGAGGTCAATATTATTATCAATTCTAAATTTTTTATATTTGTTGTAAAAAATCATATTTTATCAAGAATTTTTTTTATTTTACTTTTTAAAAATTTTTTCTCTGGGAAACCTACGATATTATTATAACATCCGTCAATATTTTTAATGAAATATTCTTCAACGTCTTCAATATTGTATGAACCAGCTTTATCATAAACGTTAGAATTTTTAATATAGTTTTCTATTATATTTTCATTCAATGATTTAAAAACAACTTTAGTGCTATCAAAAATAGTAATCTGTTCATCGTATGATGCAGTTAAAGACAATGCGCTTATAACAAAATGATGTTTATTAGAAAGCATTTTTAAAGTATTCATTGCATCTTTATTGGATTTAGGTTTTCCTATTATTTTATTTTCAAATTCAATTATAGTATCTCCAGATAATATTATATCATTGGGAAAACTTTGGTGAACTTTTAACCCTTTTCTCATTGAAACATCGATAACATAATCTATTGCATTCAAATTATTTATATTTCTTTCATCAATGTCAGGTATTCGAATTTCAAAGCTGTATCCTAATTTCTTTAGAATTTTCTTTCGTCTAGGCGAACTAGATGCTAATATTATACCCATAAAATTGTTTTTTTTAGTTAAATTTAAGCATTATAAAATAAAAATGAATCAGACAGATCTTATAAAAAAAATTTATTATAATTATCTTCAAAAAATTGATGAAGCAAGAGCGTTTTTTGATAGACCGTTAACTTATACAGAAAAAATACTTTTTTCTCATTTATCAGAAGATCTTTTTTCGATTCCATCCAGAACAAAAACATTTTGTACATTAAAACCTGATAGAGTAGCTATGCAAGATGCAACTGCTCAAATGGCTTTACTACAGTTTATAAATTCCGGAATGCAAACTACAGCAGTTCCATCAACTGTACATTGTGATCATCTAATAACTGCAATTACTGGCGCTGATGACGATTTAAATAATGCATTGATAACAAATAAAGAGGTTTATGATTTTTTAAAATCAGTTTGCGCTAAGTACGGAATTGGTTTTTGGAAACCTGGAGCTGGAATTATTCATCAAACAATTTTAGAAAATTATGCGGTTCCTGGAGCAATGATGATTGGAACAGATTCTCATACACCAAATGCAGGTGGCCTTGGAATGATTGCAATAGGTGTAGGTGGTGCGGATGCTGTGGATGTAATGACCGACTCACCATGGGAGGTAAATTGGCCTGGTATCATTGGAGTAAAGTTAACAGGAAAGTTGAGTGATTGGTCATCTCCCAAAGATATTATTCTAAAACTTGCAGGTATACTTACAGTAAAAGGTGGTACTGGTAAAATTATCGAATATTTTGGAGAAGGAACTGAAAATATCAGCTGTACAGGAAAAGCAACAATTACCAATATGGGTGCTGAGGTTGGTGCAACAACATCGCTTTTCCCCTACGATAAAAAAATGTATGAATACTTATTAGCAACAAATAGAAAAGATATAGCTAATCTTGCAGAAAATATTAAAGACCATCTTAAAGCAGATGATGATGTCCATTCTAATCCTGATAAATACTTCGATGAAGTTATTGAAATTAATTTATCTGATTTAGAACCTCATATTGTTGGACCGTACAGTCCTGATCTATCAAGAAGGATTTCAGAAATTCCTTCTGCAATTAAAGATAATAATTACGATGATGATCTTAAGGTTGGATTAATAGGAAGTTGTACAAATTCATCATATGAAGATATTGAGAAAGCCGCTCATGTTGCAAAACAAGCTCTTAATGCTGGCTTAAAAGCAAAATCAGAGTTCTATATTACTCCTGGTTCAAACCAAATTAAAGCAACTATGGAAAGGGATGGATATACAAAAATTTTTGAAGATCTTGGTGGAAAGGTTTTAGCAAATGCTTGCGGTCCTTGCATTGGTCAATGGAAAAGGTCAGACATCGATGATGGGGAAAAAAATACAATTATTACTTCATTCAATAGAAATTTTGCAAAAAGAAATGATGGAAACGCTGCCACAGAATCTTTTGTTGCAAGTCCAGAGATTGTAACCGCTTTAGCAATTGCTGGAAAATTAAGCTTTAATCCAACATCAGATAAAATATCTTTAAGTGATGGAAGCAGTTTCAGTTTTTCATCGCCTTATGGTTCTGAACTGCCTGAAATGGGATTTGAACAAATTGGAAGTGATGATTTTTTAAAAGCTGAATTAAAGCCTGAAACTCAAATTGTAATCAAAAATGAAAGTGAAAGATTACAAGTTCTTGCCCCTTTCTCTGCATGGGATAGTAACGAAATGAAAGAACTAAAAATTCTTTTAAAAGCAAAAGGAAAATGTACTACAGACCATGTTTCTCCTGCTGGACCATGGCTTAAATTTAGAGGACATCTTGAAAATATTTCTCAAAATATGTACTCAGGAGCTTTAAACGCTTTTACAGATACGAATGGAGAAGCAATTAATTTGATTTCTGGAGATATTCAAAATATTTATGAAGTTTCAAAGGTATATAAAAAGAATAATATAAATTGGGTTGCAGTAGCTGATGAAAATTATGGAGAAGGTTCTAGTAGAGAGCATGCAGCAATGGAGCCTAGATTTATGGGTTGTAAAATTGTTTTAGCGAAAAGTTTTGCAAGAATTGCTCAAACAAATCTTAAAAAACAAGGTATTATTCCATTAATTTTCAGAGATAAAAATGATTACGACAAAATTGAATCAAGCGATACTATTTCTACATTAAATCTTAATGAATTCAATAGTGAAACAAATTTAAAACTTAGCTTGAACAAACCAGATGGGTCATCCATGATAATTGAAACGATTCATACATTTTCCAGCAACCAAGTTGGTTGGTTCAAAGCTGGTTCAGCGCTAAACTTAATTGCCAAAAAATCAAATTGAATATTAATGATATAAACAAAGATTGGGATTTCATAATTGGCTTAGAAATCCATGTTCAGCTTGATACTAATTCAAAGATTTTTAGCGATTGTTTCTACGATTACGATCAATCACCTAACAGTCTAACCTGCCCTACATCGCTGGGGCTTCCAGGAGCACTTCCAAATATTAACCGATCTGCAATTGAGTCTGCTGTAAAGTTAGGAAAGGCAATTAATGGTAAAATTAGTAAAAGATTTACTTTTGCAAGAAAACATTATTTTTATCCTGATCTTCCAAAAGGCTACCAAATATCTCAATATGATCAACCTATTATTTCAGGAGGATATGTCCCTATTTGGTGGAATGAGAAACAATATAATATTGATTTAACAAGAGCACATCTTGAAGAAGATGCGGGTAAATCCTTCCATGATACAAAAAACAATATAAGTAATATGGATTATAATAGAAGCGGTGCATCTTTAATTGAGATTGTTACTGAACCAGTATTAATTCATCCTGAGCAGGCCAAAATTTTTATGCAAAGAGTAAAGCAGATTATCAATTATATTGATATTTCAAATGCTGAAATGGATAAAGGAAAATTAAGGTGTGATGCAAATATATCTTTATCAAAAAAAGGAAGTGGTAAACTTGGAACCAAAACTGAAATAAAAAATATCAATTCATTCAAAAATGTTCAAAAAGCAATAGAATCAGAGATTATTAGACAAAATAATTTGTTAAAAAATGGTGATAAAGTAAAACAAGCAACTTTAACTTGGAATAACGATAAAAATACTGCTGAGATCATGCGAATTAAAGAAAATGCTGATGATTATAGATATTTTAATGATCCTGACCTACCTCCAGTTAATTTAAATGATTCTACTATAAATAAAATTATGTCTGAAAAAATGGTTCTTCCAATTGACTATGAATTAAGATGGATTAATGATTATCAACTATCTTTAAATGAAGCAACTATTCTTTCAACCACAAAGAAGATAGCCAAATATTTTGAAAGTATTATTGACTCAGGTATTGCTCCAAAAAAAGCAAGTGCTTGGATTTCTACTGAGCTTTTCAGATTATTTAATGAAAAAAATCTTGATTTTAACTCAAAAAAAGTTTCCCCAAACAGTCTTATTAAAATTATAGAGCTTGTTGAAAATGATGAAATTACTCAAAATTCTGGAAAAGAAATTTTAAGAAAAATTTTTGAAAATGGTAGTGATATCAATGAAATACTAAATAGTGAAAATTTTGGTGCTACAGATATAAATATTAGCTCAATTATAGGTAAAATCTTATCTCAGTATAATGATGAAGTTTTGAGATTTAAGGATGGTGAAGAAAAATTAATGGGGTTTTTCATTGGTCAAGTTAACAGAGAAACCAAAGGTAAAATCAGCCATAAAATAATTATTGATGAGCTTAGGAAAAAGCTTAATAGTTAAAATTTTCTGCCTTCTGCTACAAGATTTTTAATTACTGAATCAATTCCTTTTTTATCAATAATCTTCAAACCTTTAGCAGACACTTTAAGCGTAACTTTTTTGTTTAAACTCTCTACCCAGAAAGTTTTTTTTTGAAGATTTATATCAAACCTTCTTCTAGTTTTATTGTTAGCATGACTAACATTATTGCCATACATTACTTTTTTACCTGTTACTTCACAAACTCTTGACATTATTTAACCTTTTATGTTTAAGTTCAATTGAACTTCGGAAATTTAAACCAATAATCGAACCGAACAAACAAAAAGTATATGTTTAATATAAATAAAAAAATTAAAATTGGAGATTTGAAATTAGGCTTTCCATTCTTTTTAGCTCCAATGGCTGGGGTTACAGATTATGCTTTTAGAGTCATTGCAAAAGAATTTGGTGCTGGAGTTGTTTATTCAGAATTTGTATCTGCCCATGGAATTATTAGAAAAAATGAAAAAACACTAAATATGATAAAATTTTCTGAATTTGAAAGACCTATTGGAATACAAATTTTTGGAGATACCCCAGAAGTGATGGAGGATGCTGCTAAGCTTGTTTATGAAAAATTTAAACCAAACCTAATAGATATCAATTATGGCTGTCCTGTTCCTAAGGTTACAAAAAAAGGTGCAGGATCCGCTGCGCTTAAAGATCTTTGTCTTATGGAAGATATCACAGAAGCAGTTGTCAAAGCGGTGAATATTCCAGTGACTGTGAAAATGCGTGCAGGATGGAATTCAGAAAATATTGTAAGTACTCAAGCAGGAATTAAGTTAGAAAAGATTGGAGTAAAAGCTATAACGCTTCATCCTAGAACTACTGTACAAATGTATAAAGGAAATGCAAACTGGAATTTAATAAAAGAACTGAAAAGTAATGTAAAAATACCTGTTATTGGTAATGGAGATGTTAAAAGCATTAATGATATAAATAGAATGTTCAATCAAACTAGTTGTGATGGTATAATGATAGGAAGAGCTGCTTTAGGAAATCCATGGTTTTTCACACAGATCAGAAAATATATTAACAATGAAGACTTTAATGAGATAAGTATTAATGAAAGACTTGAAGTATGTCAGAAACATTTAGAGCTCTTAGTTCAGATTCATGGTGAGATTGTAGGTTCAAATAATATGAAAAAACATTTTTCTTGGTATTTTAAAGGATTTAAAGGGGCTTCTACTATTAGGAAAAAATTTGTTCTAGCAAAGAATTATTCTGAAATGAAGGATTTTTTATATAATATTAGGCACTAAAAATAAAGGAAATATAATGGATAAAAATTTTAAAGCAGTCAACGAACAAATCATAGATTTTGAGCCAGGCTCAAGACATAGAGAATTACTTATTAAAGAGATTGAAAGACAGTCAAGTAGACAAAAAGATATTCCAATTATTGTTCATGGAAAAGAGATTAGAACCGGCAATACCAAACCATGTACAAAACCTCATAATCATAATCATATTCT